>NXNN01000126.1_pt1 | contig 13638 bp, 12 predicted proteins | sample 2041041 | NCBI WGS metagenome assembly NXNN01 (sample SAMN07660617, study PRJNA407663) | chicken gut metagenome | isolation source: caecum content treated with Lincosamide | host: Gallus gallus domesticus | place: Czech Republic: Brno | collected 2016 | reverse complement strand
ACAATCTTATTTGTAAAAAAGCGTCAAGCGTAAGTTTTACGCGTTCTGCCTGCGATTGCGCGGAGGAGGTCGCCGACCTTGTAAAAAAGAAAGCCGAAATGTGCGCGTTTTATTTTTATGTCAACGGAGTGTTGAATTTGTTCAGCGAGGAAGAAAGGCAGACTTTAAAAAAGTATGCTTTTGGTCGCGCCGACGCTTGCGATGAAACAGAGTTGCGCACAGCGCGCAGACTGGCGCTGAAGCTTGCGCGAAGACTGAGGGGATGTTCGGAAAAGTATTCCGAAGGTATTGCCGCCGCTTTTGACCTGAGCATAATAGTTTGAGCGTGGCGCTTTGAAGGTTGCGGCAAAAAAATGGCGCGGCGTGGCGGACGAATAAATCAGCGCGCCAAAAAGCGTTGCGTTAAGTTATGCTAATCGGTAGGGCGGGTGTGGCGGTGGGCGTATAAGTCAGCGCGGCAAAGAAAGCGTTGCGTTAAGTTATGCTAATCGGTAGGGCGGGTGTGGCGGCGGACGAATAAATCAGCTCGCCAAAAAGCGTTGCGTTAAGTTATGCTAATCGGTAGGGCGGGTGTGGCGGCGGGCGAATAAGTCAGCGCGTCAAAAAAGCGTTGCGTTAATTTATATCGGGAGGGGTGCGCCGCGGGGCGTTAACGGAAAATATCGTCGCTGGTTTTGCGGTGTTTGGTCTTTTTACCCGAAAATGCCGCAAGTACTGCGGCGACGAGCACGAGTGCGCCTATGGCAACAGCGGCCACAATAGTTCCGCCGTTTGTTTTGGGTTTGGTCTCGTCTTCTTCGGGCGGGGTTTCTTCGGGCGTGATTAGAGGGTAATCTTCGTTTGCTCCCACAATATAGCCGAACGAATCGTCGCAGAGCACGTAAGAATACCCCGCCGCGCCGCTGTAATACGAGCCGTAGAACGCCGCGGTTAAAGTTATGTCGTCTATGACGGGCAAACTGCCTGCGGGCGCATCCTGAGAAAAGGTTACGCTTACCGATTTATAAAGATAAACGGTGGATGGCGCTTCCTCAAGCACGGTGAAGTCGCTTTTGAGCACATAGCCGTAAACGGCGCGGTATATGCCGTAATCTTCCGCATATTTTACGCGGTACCAGCTGCCTTCTTCGGAGAGTATTTCCACGCAGTAGGTATACGGCACGGCGAACAGACTTGTGGCTATGTCTGCGGACGCGCAAAAATATGACGTGCGCGAATTGGCGCGCGCATATGACGAAATCAAGCCGCCGTTTTCAGCCGCAGCGTATTCTGTTTTTACAGCCGCGCAAGGCAAAATTGTAAGCGCAATAGCGGCAAACAACGCCGCGGCCGCCGCAAATCTTTTCATATTCCCGTACAGTGTAACAGCATAAGCGGCGCAAAAATTATATATATGTAAATTATTTTGTAATAAATTGAGGTAAATGCGGAATATGAGGGAAGATATTCTGAACGCCGTCGCCGAAATAGATAAGGAATTGGAGCGCAGAAAACGTTCCGACAGGCTTTCGGGTTACAACGCGGGCAGAAAAAAACATAAAAAACAACTGGCGTTTCATAAATGCAAAAAACGCAACCGTTGGGTGTTCGGCGGCAACCGCTCGGGCAAGACGGAGTGCGGCGCGGTAGAGGCAATATGGATGGCGCGCGGCAATCATCCTTACAGAAAAAACAGAAAAGACGTGTTCGGCTGGGTGGTTTCGCTTTCGCAACAGGTTCAGCGCGACGTGGCTCAGAGCAAAATTCTTGCATATCTGCCAAAGAACTGGATTGCGGACATCGTTATGCTTTCGGGCAGAAAGGACAGCCCCGCTTCGGGCATCATCGACCAGATAAAAATTAAAAACGTGTTCGGCGGAATATCTACCATAGGTTTTAAAAGCTGCGACCAGGGCAGGGAAAAATTTCAGGGCGCGTCGCTGGACTTTGTGTGGTTCGACGAAGAACCGCCGCAGGATATATACGAAGAATGCCTTATGCGCGTGATGGACAAGCGCGGCGACATATTCGGCACTATGACGCCGCTTAAAGGCCGCACGTTCGTTTACGGCGAAATATATCTTAACCGCAAAAAAAATTCCGAAGTCTGGTACGAATTCATGAACTGGGAGGACAATCCCTTCCTTTCAAAAAAAGAAATAAAGCTTCTGGAAGGCGCGCTTGAAGGCGCGTCGCTTGACAGCAGAAAGTACGGCAGATTTTCTGAAGGGTACGGGCTCGTGTATCCCGAATTCGACGAAAGCGTGCACGTTATAAAGCCTTTTTCCGTTCCGCCCGAATGGCAGGAAAATATTTCGATAGATCCCGGGCTCAACAACCCGCTGTCCGCGCACTGGTACTGCGTGGACTGGGACGGCAACATTTACGTTATAGCCGAACACTACGAAAAGGGCAGGGACATAGACTACCACGCCGCGCGCATACGCGAAATAAGCCGCGTGCTCGGCTGGAAAACGGACTCGCGCGGAAGGGTGAGCGCGCTTATAGACAGCGCCGCCAACCAGCGCACGCTGGCTTCGGCAAAATCTGTTTCCGAACTGTTTTACGAGCGCGGAATAGTTGTAAACACGAACGTGGATAAAGACGTTTTTTCGGGCATATCCCGCATCAAAAGCTACCTTGCGCGCGGCAACGGCACGCCGGATATTTATATTTTCAGCAACTGCACCAACATGATAAATGAATTCAAAAGTTACAGCTGGGGCGGAGGGGATAAGCCCGTAAAGACGGACGACCATTCCATGGACGAGCTGAGGTACTTTGTTATGAGCCGACCGCGCCCCGCGCCGAAAGAGGAAAACTGCAGCGCGGTTGCGCGCGACAAGGCCCGCAGAATAAGGAGGTTAAACAGAAAAGGTGAGCGATGACGGACTTAAAAAGGCGCTTTTCAAGTGCGCGGTCGGCTTCGATACGAGCGAGGTGATCGAAGAGTACGCCGTTGACGAGGGCGAGCTGAAACTTGTAAAGCGCAAGGTGACAAAGCGCGATGTTCCGCCCGACATAAAGGCAGTAAAAATGCTTCTGGACGGCGAGGCGGACATTGCGGGCATGAGCGACGAAGAACTTGAAGAGCGCAGAAAAAAACTTATAGAAATGTTAAAGGAGGATAAGAATGAACAGGGCTGATTTTTCTGACGAAAGGCAGAAGGCCGAACAAAAGCTTGCGGACGAGGTAACCGCCGACTTTGAAAGGCGGCGTGAAGAGCGCAAAAGGCTTGAGCGCGCGTGGGAGCTGAACATGAATTTTGTGTGCGGCAACCAGTACTGCGGCATAAATTCCGTGGGCGAGATTGAAGAGGAGGAAAAGTATTACGGCTGGCAACCGCGCCGCGTTTTCAACCGAATTGCTCCTACGGTGGAACTGAGGTGCGCCAAGCTTGCAAGAATACGCCCCGCGCTTTCGGTAAGGGCGGCTTCGGAAAGCGATGCCGACAAGGCAGCGGCGGCGCTTTCGGCAGAAATTCTTGCATCTGCTTCGGAAAGCGCGGGGCTGGAGAGCGCGCTGGCGCGCGCGACTACCTGGTCGGAAACGTGCGGCACGGCGTTTTACAAAATCGTGTGGGATAACTTCGGCGGCGGCGCGATAGGCGCGGACGAAAACGGGCTTACCGTATACGAGGGCGACGTTAAGGTTATTGCCGTCCCGCCTTTTGAAATTTATCCCTATTCGCTCGCGGAGGAAAGCATAGAGGCTCAGCCGTCCGTAATTCACGCCCGCGCCGTGCCCGTGCAGGATATTGCCGCCGCATACGGCGTTGAGATTGCGGGCAGGGATATAGACGAATTCTGCCTTACGCCCGGCGTTTGCGACGGGGCTTCGACAAGGGCGGTAAGGCGCGGCTACGAGCTCGTCATAGAGCGTTACAGCAGACCTTGCGAAGATTTTCCCGAAGGCAGGTTTACCGTTGTTGCGGGCGGCAGGCTTTTATACGACGGCATGCTGCCGTACAAAAACGGCGAAAACGGCGAGAGGGCTTACCCGTTTGTAAAACAATACTGCATGCCGCTTGCGGGCAGCTTTTTCGGCGCGAGCGTGGTGGAAAGAATGATTCCCGTTCAGCGCGCCTACAATGCCGTGCGCAACCGAAAGCACGAATTTTTAAACCGCATTTCAATGGGTACTGTGGCTGTTGAGGAGGGTTCGGTGGATACCGATGAGCTCATAGAAGACGGTCTGCGCCCCGGCAAGGTCATAGTTTACCGTCAGGGCGGCAAACCGCCCGAAATGCTGACTTTAGGCACTCTTCCCGAATCTTTTGAAAAGGAAGAAGAGACGCTGCGCGACGAATTTTCTGCAATTTCCGGCACGGGCGAACTTACCCAGAACGGCGAAAGTTTTTCTTCCGTAACGTCGGCAACGGGACTTCAGCTGCTCGTCGAACAGGACGACGCCAGACTTAACGTATGCTACGACAGCATAAAGCAGGCTCTGAAAGCCGTGGGCAGACACATACTCCGACTTTACAGGCAGTTTGCTTCGGGCACTCGTTTTCTGCGCGGGGCGGACAAGTGCTTCAAGGGCAGCGACATAACCGCCGCGGACGTTATTCTGGAATCAGACAGCGACCTTAACCTTACCCCCGCCGAGCGAAGAAACGCCGTTTACGAGCTGATAGACAAGGGGCTTCTTACCGACGAAAACGGCAACATGACGCGTTCGGTAAAAAATAAGGTGCTTGAATTTATAGGTTACGGCTCATTCGCTTCGGGGCGCGACGTCGCGCACATGCACGCCGTGAGAGCGTGCGAGGAGAACGAAAAGATGAAGTCGGCGGACGCGGAGGTCAAAGATTACGACGACCACGCCGTGCACATCGCCGAACATACCGCATTCATACTTTCGGGCGGGTGCGGAACTGAGACTGAGAAGCGCGTAAGCGCGCATATCGGAATACATAAACAAAAATTAAAGGAGGAAAAGAATGGATAACCTGAACGTGAACGAAGAATTGCAGGGTACGGCAAACACCGCGGAGGCGGAAAAGGAGAATGAGGTTGCGGCAGACCTTGGCAAATTCAAAGACGTAAAGGCCCTTTTAAGCGCCTACAACAGCTTAGAGGCCGAATTCACCCGACGCAGTCAGAGGCTTAAGGAGCTGGAGGGGAAGAGCAAGGCGACGGCGGAACCTGATGAAAAACAGGTGTCTGAGCCCTCTTCGGCGCAGAATAAAACGCGCAGCCTGTACGAGGAGGCCAGCGGCGACGAGGAGGTCAGAAAAGCCATAATCGCCGACTATTTAAAGGCCGTAACCTCGGGCAGGGGCGCACCTATGGTGGCGGGCGGTTTTTCCGTTCCGTCGCCCAAATCAAAGCCTGCAAGCATTAAGGAGGCGGGCAGGCTGGCTCAGGAATTTTTAAAGAATAATTAGGAGGAAAAAAATTGATTACAATCGCTAATGCCGACAAGGCTCTCAAAACTTATTATCTGGACGCCATCTCCGCTCAGCTGGACAGCATTTCGCCTTTCTATGCCGCAATAGACAAGCACAGCGCCGAAGTTTACGGCAAGGAAGTAAAGGTTGCCGTGGTAAAGGGCGATAATTCGCGAGTAGTCGCGGGCGCGGAGGACGGCGACCTTCCCGCTGCGGGACAGAACAGGTACATAAACCTTACGTCCACGCTTAAAAATATATACGGCACAATAGAAATTTCAGACAAGGCGCTCCGAGCCGCTAAAAATTCCGAAGGCGCGTTTGTCGACCTCGTCAATGCCGAAATGGAGGGGCTTATCTCAAGCGCCAAAGTTAATTTCTCGCGCATGCTGTACGGCGACGGCAACGGCTTCATAGCCACCATTACCGAAACGGGCGATAACGGCATAAAGGTAAACAACATCGGCCGCCTTTCCGAAGGCATGCACGTTGACCTTCGCAGCGGTTCGGGCGTTATGTCGGGCGGCGAAGACGTGGTTGTGTCTGACGTCAATTACAGCACGGGCTACATAAAGTTCGCTACCGAAATCGAAGGTGTTCTTGCGGGCAAATCGCTTTATGTCCACGGCGCTTACGGCAACGAAATTACCGGCTTCAAAGCGCTGTTCGGCACGGAAGATATTTACGGCCTTTCCAGAACGGGCGAAAGCTTCCTTACTCCCGCAACTTTCGAATCGTCTACTCTTACCGTGGCGCTCATCTCTGAAAAAATAAGTTACCTCGAAGAGTATTTCAACAACCGCCCGAATATGATAATCTGTTCCTACAAAACGAGGGCAAAAATTGCGGAAATGCTTGCCGAAACGCGCATGCAGGTTTCCACATCCGTTTTAAACGGCGGATATTCCGCGGTTATGTTCGACGATATCCCCGTTGTCGCAGACAGGTATTGCGAAGACGACTCGCTTTACATCATCAATACCAACGATTTCTGCATCGCTCAGCTCTGCGACTGGGCGTGGCTCGAGGACGAGGACGGCAAGATACTCAAGCAGGTGCCCGGCAAGGCGGCTTACAGCGCAACGCTTGTAAAGTATGCCGAACTTATCTGCAAAAAGCCCTGCGCGCAGGGCGTGATAGTCGGTTTCAGCCTTACCTGATTTTTTTGCGGAAAAATTTTCGTTGGCGCGGAGGCGGCTTTGCCGCCTCCGCGCAAAGGAGGTTTAATTTATGCTTGTTTCAGACGTGGTGAAAACAGCGCTTATTCTTGTGGGCAGAAAGGACGCCGCCGACGCCGTGGATACGCAAAGTTATTTGCAGGATACTTCGCTTTCGCACGCGGTGAACGCCATGCTGCACTGCTACAACGCCGTCGAGGACGAACTCGCCCGCGGGTTCTTTCCTCTGGAAACGGAGCAGAACTTCAACACAATAAACGGCACGGTTAAATTTGCTTCGTTCACGCACGCGCCCATAAAAATAGTTTCCGTGGTAAGCGACGGCAAAAAGGTGGGCTACCGCATATATCCCGAATATCTGGACGCGGATGCAAAATACATTACGGTCAGGTATATGTATTGTCCCGTAAAAAAACAACTGACCGACGAAAGCGATTACGGCGGATACCCCGTGGGCGAAAGAATGCTTGCCATGGGCGCGGCGGCTGAATACTGCCTTATAGAAGGCGCTTTCGAGGACAGCGAAAACTGGGAAAAGCGTTACAGGGACGAAATCGCGCGCTTCCGCTCTTATGAAAAAGCCGAAGGTTACATCCCTGCGAGGGCGTGGGTATGAACGGGCTTAGCAAGCGGTATATCCCGCATTCAACGCCCTTTTCCAAGGCTTCGCTTAAAACTCAGTATCTCAGCGGCGGCAGACTTTTCGGACTAAAACGCGCGGATAAGGGGGTGGAACGCTCGTTCGGGCTTTCAAAGCTGGAAGTAAGCGGAACGCCCTTGTCGGCTTCGGCATTATACGTTTCCTCTGCGGACGACGTGTATTTGTATTTCAACGGCAGTGTATACCTTTCCACGGGCGCGCACGGCAATTTTTATCAGTGCGCTTCCGACTTTACGTCAAAGCCTTATTTTGTCGAAATAGGCAAAGATTCGGGCGGCTGGCTTCTGATATCCGACGGAAACAAGGCGGTAAGCGTAACGCTTTCCGCAATTCAGAGCGAAGATTGCCCGCCCCTTTCAAACGGCGTGCGGCATTGCTCCCGCCTGTTCGGCACGGACAAAGAGGACGTGCGCATTCTGCGCTGGTCGGCGGCGGGCGACGAGCTTTCGTGGGACGAAGGGCTTTCCGATGCGGGATATGTGCGGCTCAATGACGAAAAGGGCGGCATACAGCGGCTCATAGTTTTTAACAATAAGCTTATAGCCGTGCGGAAATACGGACTTACCGTGGTGCGCGCTTACGGCGATACCGAAGATTTCCGCGTTGAAACAACGGATACCGCAACCGACGAAATTTACGGCGATACGGCGGCGGTATGTGCGGGCGGGCTTATGTTTTTTACTTTGACGGGGCTGTATGTTTACGACGGCGGCATTAAAAGAGTTGCCGAAGAGGAGCTTGAAGGCTTTATTCCGTCGGGCAGCGCAGCTGCGTGCGGAAACTTCTATTTCGCCTGCGGCACTTTATGCGGCGAGAACGTCATAGCCTGCGTGGACGGCGAAAGCGGCAATGTAAGCTTTATTCGCGCAAGTGCGACGTGCGTGGGCGCGGCGGGCAGAGCTTTCTGCTTTTCGGAAGGCTATGTATATGAAATAGTGCCTTGCGGCGATGGCGGCGAATGGATATGGAGCGGCAATTTCGGTTCGGCTGAGGAAAAGTATATCGATAGCGTAACGCTGGACGGTTCGGCGGAAAAGCTGACCGTAAGCAGCGGAAACCGCACCCGGGTGTTTACCGATGTTTCGGGTACGGTTAAGGTAGGAATGCGCGGTTTTTGTTTTACTATTGAAATAAGCGGTCCTGAAAAGCTTAAATCCGTTGCCGCAAATTATGCGCTGAGGGGGTAAATAATGCAGTTTGACATAATAGATATGACCGAGGAAGAAATTCTTGCGCTTTCAACCGTGCAGATGCGTCTTCTGCGTTCCGCCCAGCGCGAAAAAGACGAGCTTACCGAAGAACTCGCGCGGGATAAGCAGACTTTCCGCAATATTTTGATATCAAACGGAATGCTTAATTCCAGCCTTTATCAGGATAAATGCGCCGAGCTTGACGCCGAGTATGACCGTCAGGTTGAAATCATTGCGGACGACCTTATATATAATATGTCCCTCAACATGCCCGGCGTAGACGACGATAACCCTTCGGGCGGCGGGGAAGAGGCGGGGTACATTGTGGATTATTCGCTGTCTTATCTGGACAGGTACCAGATAGTGCGCAACTATTATATGTCTATAGCCGACCCCGCGGAAAGAATTGCCCTGTATACCGCCGACGAAACGGCAAAGGAATATCTGGGGCAGTATTATACCACGCTTTATAACGTTCTTTATCAGTACGTGTAATGCGCGGCTGACAATCGCGGCGCTTTGCGTGTGCGGGCGGCGGCGGAAATTGTTTCCGCCGCCGCCTTTTTCGCTTTACATTCGGGCGTTTTTACTATATAATTACATACATGAAAATTGCGGACAAATGGAAGGATTACACAATACTTGCTACGGGCGACGGCATGAAGCTGGAGCGCTGGGGTAACGTCGTTCTTCTGCGACCCGACCCGCAGGTTATATGGCGTCCCTCGCGCGATTTGTACGCCTGCGGCGACATAAACGCGGTCTACCGCCGCAGTTCCAAGGGCGGGGGCGGCTGGGAATACCGAAAACCCGTTCCCGACGAATGGACTGTATCTTACCGCGACCTTAACTTTATTGTAAAGCCGATGGGCTTCAAGCATACGGGACTTTTCCCCGAACAGGCTGCCAACTGGGACGCCATGCGCGCGCTTATTGAAAACCGCCTTAAAACTCAGCCTGACAGACCTGTAAAAGTGCTCAATCTTTTTGCGTACACGGGCGGCGCGTCCGTTGCCTGCGCAAAAAGCGGCGCTTTGGTAACTCACGTGGACGCGGCTAAAGGAATGGTGGAAAGGGCGGGGCGCAACGCTCGTCTTTCGGGCATAGAAAGCGGCATACGCTATATCGTTGACGACTGCTTCAAGTTTGTCAGAAAGGAAATACGCCGCGGCAACCGCTACGACGCCATCATCATGGACCCGCCCAGCTACGGCAGAGGACCTTCGGGCGAGACGTGGAAGATTGAAGACGATATCTTCGATTTTGTAACCACCTGCGCTCAGGTGCTGGAAAAAGACCCGCTTTTCGTGCTTATAAACAGCTACACGACGGGGCTTCAGCCTACGGTAATCAAAAATATTTTAACGCTTGCGCTTAAAAATTTCAGCGGCAAAACGGAAGCGTATGAACTTGGACTGCCTACCGAAGAGGGCATATGCCTCCCCTGCGGCGCCAGCGGTCTTTTTACGTCGGAATAAGTTTTTTGCGCTTTTGCTTTTTTTGGCTCAAGGCGGCGCGGATACGGAAACTTATTCAATTGCCCCGCACATATGCCGCGACAAACATAAAAACATCAAAACAAATACGCCTTAAGGATTAAAAATTTTCTGGTATTTTATGAACACGGAAGACCTTGTAATTTTATACGAAGACAACCACATAATAGTAGTTCTCAAACCGCAGAACATAGCGTGCTGCCCCGACGAAAGCGGCGACGATAACCTTTTCGACTGCATAAAGCGCTACATCAAAGAAAAGTACGAAAAGCCCGGCAACGTATTTCTCGGCCTTATACACAGGCTGGACAGGCCTACGGGCGGCGTAATGGTATACGCAAAAACTTCAAAGGCTGCCGCAAGGCTTTCCGAACAGCTCAAAAGCGGCGGTTTTGAAAAAAAATACCTCGCCGTGCTGTGCGGCACGCCGTCTAAAAAGAGCGCCACGCTTGAAAACTATCTGCGCAAAAACTCTGTAAACAATATGGTTTACGTGTGCACGCAGACGGAAGAGGGTGCAAAATTTGCCTCGCTCGACTACGAAATAATAGGCGAAGCCGGCGGGCTGAGCCTTGCCCAAATAAAGCTGCATACTGGCAGAACGCACCAGATAAGGGTGCAGATGGCGGCAATAAACGCTCCCGTCTACGGCGATATGCGCTACGGCGGCGAAAACGCGGTAAAGGGCAAATTATCGCTCTGGGCGTATTCGCTTTCCTTCTCTCATCCAGTAACGGGCGAAAAATTAAGGTATATCGCCGAACCGCCTCTTAGCGAAAAACCCTGGAAGTTCTTCCGTTTAGACCTTAAAGCGTAAAATTTAAGTCAATTGTGTGAAAAATTGAAAAGTATTTGTCGGGCGCAAACAAAAGCGTTTGACAAATACTTTTTTTAATAGTAAACTTAAACGGTAAGACTTCGGCGCATGCCGCGCCTTGCGGTTAAACCCCGTGCGGCAGGCTGTGCGCGTCTTGAATATAAAAACAAAACCAACAAGCTTTTTTCGGAGCCGGTTATGACCAAAAATAGGAAATTATCTGTAACAACACTCGCCATCGTTTCGGCAGCTTCTCTCTGCGCGGCGGCCGCCATGATGAGCGGAACGCTGACCGCTGCCGCTGACAGGGAAGTAACCCTTACTGGCAGCAGCATCTTCTATACCTCCAACCAGGCGGAAATAGGCGACCAGACGGTGGGGGACAAGCACTACACCTCGTTCGTGTTCGCCGAAGACGACAGCGCGGTAACCTACCGCAAAAACCTTGCTTACCGCTGGTTCGATTCCCAGACTCAGACCACGGGCGCATATCTCTCCACGGAAATAGGCTTTACTTCACTTGCGTTTGAAAGCTTTACCATAAAGTTCCAGAGCCAGCAGTACACCCAGACCGAGGACGAGGTAACCGAAAACTTTATTACCTTCGTCGCCGATGACGAGGCTGAAAAAGTTTACGCTGTAATAGGCGGGGAGAACGAGCTTACGCTTGAAGAACTTAAGACCAACGAAGACTACACCGCGCTTTCTTACAGCAATCTTGAAATAAGCTTCACCGACTACGCAAACGGCGTATACACAGTAGAAATTACCGACGGCAGTGCCGTTCAGAGCGGAAAGTTTGAAAACGTCGGCGGAACTTACGCCCGCTACGTATCGTCTTCCAGCAGCACTTCGGTAATTCCCCTCACTTACAGCGCACAGTTCGCAGAAGGTTCTTCCGAAGCCGCTACTATGGTGCTTTACAGCTTCAACGGACAGAGCTTTGAGCTTACCGGCGAAGACGGCGCGCGCCACATCACCGACAACGTTGCTCCCGTTATATGCCTCAACGAAGACGTAAGAACGCTTGAATACGGCCGCGATATCGACCTCGACTACGTGGTAATCGATATGCTCGCAACGTCGCCCCGCGCAACTCTCAATTATTATGTATTGAAAAATTCGCAGGTAACGGCGGGCGGACTTAACGATACGGGCAGAGACGAAAACGGAACTCTTCCCGATGACGCTAAAACTAACTTCGTATCTGTTTCCAGCAGCGATATTTCCCCCGTTATCAAGGGCGGCGATGTTTACAACGACGGCATAGACGACAAGGCTGAGTTCAAAACCGAATGCCTTGTAAAGGTATATTTCTTCGTTCAGGATACTACAGCTACGGGTTACAACCACGACGAAGTGTTCCTTGAATGGTATGTTCCCGCCGAGTATCTGTGCTCTGTTGAAAGCGACGGCGAAACTTACAGCTTCATAAGGGCTACGGACGACGGCGAGGGTGCATCTTATGCCGAAAACGCGGCTGATTATCAGGAGCTCGTCAATGACGCGCTTGCAAACCAGCAGGCTTCCGCCGGCGACGATAAGTACCTCTATCTTCCCAGCTTCGAAGGCTATGTTAACGACAACATAACCGCGTACCGCGACCTTAAATTCTCTATTTATTATATAAGCAACGATTCAGGTTCTTCTTCCTCGCTCAGCTATAACGAGCTTGCGATAGAGCTTGAAAGCGACGGTCTTTACAGATTTGTAATTTACGCTACCGACGCCGCAGGCAACGATATGTATTATCTGGACGCCGAAGGCAACAAGGTTAAGTTTGCTGCAAGCGAGCTTACCGAACTTCTTAAAAACCCTGCAGAAAGCGACCTTGCTGATTATATCCCCGTATACAGCTTTGAAGTTAACTACGGCGGTCTTACGGTAACCGACCCCGAAGGTCAGAACATCGGCTTCGTCGGCACTGAATATTCCGCTTCCGATTTCGAGGTAACCGGTCTTTCTTCAAACTATACGACGACTTACACGCTGTTCCTTTTTGACAGGTACAAGTATTCCACTGCGGAAGGCGGCGGTCCTATCTCTTATTCGGAGTTCCTTCTTAAGATGAAAGACCTGCTCAACGACCCCGAAACCCGCGCTGAATACTTCACCGCGATAGTGCCTGTTGCCGACCTTGTGTCCACGGACGAAAACTACGACCAGTTTGCCGATTACGAGTGGAAGCCCGATTCGCTTTCCTTCATACCTCAGGACGAAAATGCGTTCTATGTAATAATGATGGAGGCGGTAGACAACACCTTCCAGACCAAGTCCATACAGAGTTATATGGGCATAAGCGTTTCTGCTGCGGCAGATCCTCTGCCCGGTGAAAACGACTGGCTGGAAAACAACGTTGCATCCGTAGTGCTTCTTTGCATAGCGGGCGTAGCGCTCATCGGTATTATCCTGCTTATCGTAATCAAACCCAAGGACAAGGGTGATATAGACGAAATTGCCGATAAAGAGGCAAAGAAAGTATCTTCCAGAAAGAAGGTAAACAAAAAGTCTGAATAACGGCTTTTGAATTGAAATTGATAACCGCCGCGCAGAAACTGCGCGGCGGTTTTAATATAATAAAATGGTCTTGCTGTTCAGTCAAGACCGTTTTATTATGGTTTATTACATGGAGATATACATTAAATACGGACACAAAAAAAGACGCAACCATTTCGGTTACGTCGTCTTAAAAAATAAATAATCTGTCAGTCAGATTTTCAATAATTCCGTCCACATTGCTTATGCTATGCTCCAAAACAACAATTACTTCATTTGAAGTAAAATCTTCAGTTATATTGGCATTACAATAAACTTTTTTATCATCTTTTACTGCTAAAGGATGAGACTCATTTTCGTTAACCGTCAAGCTGTTATCCGCCATAACATTCTGTGGTTTAATACCAAATGAAATGAAGAACATAATA
>NXNN01000125.1_pt1 | contig 13670 bp, 11 predicted proteins | sample 2041041 | NCBI WGS metagenome assembly NXNN01 (sample SAMN07660617, study PRJNA407663) | chicken gut metagenome | isolation source: caecum content treated with Lincosamide | host: Gallus gallus domesticus | place: Czech Republic: Brno | collected 2016 | reverse complement strand
CTGCTATATACTCACACAAGAAAACACAGATCGTGAGTTCAGGCCGCTGGAAACGATCAGCGACAACTATGAAAAAATCGTGCTTTCAACTGACACCCTGCTCCATATAAACAGAGCGGGAATCCGCCAGAAAAATATCATTGATTATCTGAGGAGCTGACAGGTTGAAGCTTCCATATCCCATATGCAGACAGCAGAGGAAGAGTGCCGTACACTTCTCCTCTGCTGAGTTGCCTGAAATATTAAGGCAGCTTCACTGCAAAGTTAATCATCGTTCTTCCACCTTCTCATATTCATCTTTTAACATTTGTCTTCCGGTGTCGGTTATGATATAAGATTTCCGCCTGATATCTGCCGGACTTTTTCCATAATGTCCACACCGCAGCATTCCTCTGTCAGGGCAAGAAGGATATAATACATCGGTTCTGTCAATGTCTGAAATTGTTCTCTTGCCATTACATTACCCCCAGTTTTTCCCTCACGGTCTGTATCTGAGCGTCGTCCAGTTCCGTATCCGAACTCAGCACGAGCAGCACTTCATCATACATTACGAGGTAATTTCCGCTCCCCTCCCATCTCACGGTAATCAGACTGGACAAGCGGCACATCTGAAAAGTCATAATCTCCTTCTTCCATCTGTATCACATCCGACACGATACCTGCCACAAAAATTATGATGAAACAGTACGGGATCAGCGTCCATACGGCGATCTGCGCCTCCCATGACGGACGCATATATATCATCACAATACGCACGCCAAAGACGATCATGACCGCAATGATAAGCATAATAATACTGTCTCTGCTCATAATGTCTCCCGCACAGTATATAAGGAGTCCCATTATGACCAGAGTCCAGATTTCATTGGCTGCCCGGACACTCTTTCTCTGTCCGTAATAAATGCTTCCTCTGCTTTCCAGTTCCTGTTTCGCCCGGCGGCTCCAGACGAACAGTCCTCCAAGCTGCAGCAGATAGAGCAGGCATATGAACGTCAGTCCTGCGAGAAGAAGGAGCCACACCTGTGAAAAGACCCATCTGTCAAAGTTAATTGTAAAAAACTGCAGCCAGTCCACTCCTGCCAGAAGCGCAAGCACCACAGAACGGTCAAGAAAATGCCTTATCTCCGCTTTCTTCACATTCTGAAACCGCTCCTCTTCTGTCACGATGGGAACCGCATCGTCCTGTACTCGCCTAAATATACAGAACCGCCTCCGCCCGTCGATGAGCTGCCATCCTGCCGCCTCACAGTATTCGGCATACTCTTCTGCATCTTTCCCCGGCTGGCTGTCATTCTCACGGCCTTTGGAGAATACTTCGACAGCATATATCCGTGTCGTGTACAGAGACTTTCCGGCTTCCGTGAGCACAAGCCCCCGATGTGTACGGATAAACAGTTTCAGCCCCAGGTCTTTTTCCAGAAGATTGAACAGTGAGAAAGCGGACGAAACTCTTTTTCGTCTCATCTTATCCGATGACTTATCCGATTCTCTCATGCAATATCCCGCACACAGTCTCCCCTGTCTGTTCATTGTTCCAATACCACAGATCCTCCGGTTCACTCACCCGGAATATTTCTGCCAGCTCCTTTCGTTCCGGACAGATCACAGGGAACAGATTCTCAAGATCTCCAAAGAATGCCTCATTATACTTTACTGTCCTCTCATCTCCCCACAGTGCACAGTAGAAGATTCCGGCCTCCACCAGATCCTGGAACATATGGCTTCCGTAGCTCAGTTCCGGCATATATCCCGCCCGGTTATCCGACACCTCACAGATCCCGCAGAATCCCGATATCTGCGCAAAGCTGACCGGCACTCCAAGTTCCGGCGAGGAGGTGCCCACCCTTCCCGGAGTCATGAGAAGGATATGTTTTTTCATCCCTTTATAATACGTATTTATAGCGCCGACTGCTTCCGCCGCCTGTGGTTTCAGCGCATACGGATACTCATAATAAGCTCTTGCATCAATCTGCACGACCACATCGATCTTCTCTTTCACCGAGTTTCCCATAGCCGAGTCCTTAAGCCGGAAAAATATATTTTTCTCCGATAATTCCGGAATCTCTGTGACTGTACCCCTTCCTCCGGTATAGAGCGGTCTGCACTGCAGCAGGTTGACGACGAACGCTCCCTGCTCATCCAGATTTATCGTATACTCAATGTCAACAGGATTGCTATATACCCGGCCAAGAGTCTTGAGCATCTTTTGCATCAGTTCCGTAAATTCCCGGTTCTCCAGAAGTCCCTGACAGGTAGTAAACCAGACCTGCCTTGGGCGGTTCATCCGCTTCAATGCTGCTTCCGCCTCATAGTCACGCTCCATGACTGCTTTCTTATACCAGAGGGGCAGATTTTCCAGCATGGAGTCAATCTCTGTCTCTGTCAGTTCATTCTTCTCTGTGTCAAGCACATCCATAATGCGCTGGGAAAAACGATCCATAATGCGCTGGAAAAAACGGTGTCTGTCCGCCACGCTGTTCTGCATGGGAACTGCCATCTGTTCATCACTGTGCTGCAGCCCTCTCTGTTTTCTGTACTCAAGCGCAGAGATATCCATGGTGCTGGCATACACAGTCCGCACCGCCGCTTCAAAGGCTTCCAGCCGTTCCTCCGGAGAGCCCTGATTGACACAGAAGACGGATTCATATTTTCCGGCAAATGCATTTCCGAATCCGTCTTCCAGAAAACTGGAAGAACGGACAATGATCGGGCTCTGACCGAAATATTCCAGCAGGTTCCTGAACTTCTCCCTGATATCAGGCGGAAAAGTGCCGGACAGCAATGCATCTTTCAGTGCCTCCGCCTTCGTAAAATATCCTTCCTCCGTGCGCTGCCCGATCCGGGTCTCCCAGCAGTTGTTGGATACAATATACGTATAAAAGACATCCGACCCAATATAGAAGGAATCGTGGGGTTCAAAATATTTCCTGTACTCCGGAAGCTCTGTATGTATGATCTTCCGGGCCAAGAGCATGCCGCATGCTTTGCCGCCGAGGGAACCGCTGCCGACCATACGGTCCCGGAGCTGGAAATAATCTCTCGGCCTGAAGTATTTCCTGATCATTTCCTGCAGTCTCCGGTCTTTTGTCAGCGTACTCTCTATGATCTGTCTTTCTGTCTCCCCGCTGAATATCCCCCGCTGGTAATCCAGCTTCGCAAGGGAGAAAAACCTGTCATGACTGTCATAGTTCTAATCCTGGTTCTTTTCTTCTTCCTCCTTCACAAGCCGATAATACCTGCTCATCGCAACACCGCCGTCCACTGTTTCAAACCGATATTCTTCCTCTTGCTGAAGGCTGCACGAATGGGGGAGGAACATCTTTGTCGAATAATGATTCCACACTTTCAGAGGATGGGGATAGATCCGGCCGCCCCGATACACATCCAGGAGAAGCTGGGTGGTATCCCTGATGCGCGCAACCGCCTCGAAAGAATGTCTGCCCCGCAGCAGCGGGAAATATGCCACCGTATCCAGCTGGAACAGATAAGGAGTTCGTCCATTCCCAGCAGCCCGCTTTTTATCTTGTCAAATGCGCCCATCTTATCTTATACCTCCTTTGCCTCAAAGCAAAAGCGAGGACACTTTTCCCTAAGGTCAAGCATCCTCGCTTTCGTTCACTTTATCGAGTGATTATATAGTTTGCTGATACTTCTTCAGCACACCGATCCTGCAGACAATCTTCGAAATCTGTAAAATTATCCATTTTGATAGCTTTCAAAACAGATTCTTGAGATGCAGATGCCACCTTCAATATTTTACAGATTTTTTCTAACCATAATCTTCTTGTCTCCTCCGGAATCTTCCTGAAGATATACCATACTTTTCCTTTCTTGCTGCTTTCAACTCTTCATCAGGATCAAAATCATCCGGCAGATACTCTTTAACTTCATTTCTGGTTGCCACCAGTTCCTTAAACGCCTGCATCTTTTCATCTGGTCTCTGAGACGGATAAACAGCACTGGTATATGATTTCTTCGGCATTAACCGTTGGATCACTTCAATTAGAAAACTTACATTATCATCAGACATATCCTGAATCATCTGAACAGCCTGTTCCTGTAACATAGTCATATGATACACCGCCTTCTCTCTGTCATTTTATGCAAATTATCATTTCTCTGTTTTAATTATAACTGGTTTGTAATTATTTCTCAATCAGTATTTTGTCTGCAAATGATGCTGGCTGAACTTCTACTGCTGCCCTCCGTCATATCTCATCAGGATATCTCCGGCGCTTTGTTCAAGCTGCTCTTTTGCCGCCCTGATCTCAGAAAGCTGGTTCGCATCCACACGATCCAATCTGCATTTTGCCACAAGTTTCTGGAGTTTTACTGTATCTGCCTTCACCTGTTTTTTCACCGCTTTATCAAGCTGTTTCCCGGCATTTTTCACGCAGCGCTCTGTCCTGATAAGAAGCTTATTCGCATCCCCGAGTAGCTCGATCGCATCCTTTCTCACCTGATCCTGAGACGCATAATTCTGCGCATCCTGCATTGCCTGCTGAATCTCCATATCGGACATCCTGTCGTCGGCAGTGATCGTGATGGACTGTTCTCTTCCTGTGTCCAGATCCCGGGCAGATACCTTCAGGATGCCGTTTGCATCGATATCAAATGTAACCTCGATCTGCGGCACGCCCGCCGGCGCCGGCTTGATCCCCTTTAAGCGGAATTTTCCGATGGTCTTGTTATCTCTTGCCATCGGGCGCTCTCCCTGAAGTACATGGATATCCACATTTCGCTGATACGGTGCAGCTGTAGAGAATATCTGGGAATATCTTGCCGGAAGAGTCGTATTTCTCTGCACGATCCGGGTCGCCACACCGCCCACCGTCTCTATTGAAAGACTCAGCGGCGTCACGTCAAGAAGAAGCAGATCCTGTCCTGTCCCTGCAGCGACAAGTCCTCTGCCCTGAAGTGTACTTCCAAGGATTGCCGCGCCTTTCGCCACACATTCGTCCGGGTTGATATTCCTGGAAGGTTCCTTTCCTGTCATCTCCCGCACCTTCCTCTGGACTGCCGGAACCCTCGTAGAACCGCCTACGAGCAGGACTCTTCCAAGCTGTGCCGGGCTGATATGTGCGTCATTCAATGCATTTCTCACCGGGTCCTCTGTCTTCTGGATCAGATCTCTGATCATGGATTCAAATTCCTGCCGCGTGATCACCATATCCAGATGCAGCGCTTCTCCTTTGACCTGAGTGATAAACGGCTGCATGATATGAGTAGTATCGCTGGTAGAAAGTTCTTTCTTCGCACGTTCCGCAGCTTCCCTTATCCGCTGCATAGCGGCGAAATCCTTTGTCAGATCGACACGTGTCTTATCCTTGAACTTCCGCACGATCCCCTGTACAAGCCGCTCATCAAAATCATCACCGCCCAGGTGGTTATTTCCGGACGTGGCCAGCACCTCTATGATGCCCTCGCCGATCTCGATAATGGATACATCGAATGTACCCCCTCCCAGATCATAAACCATGACCTTCTGGGGCTCACCGTGGTTCAGTCCATAGGAAAGAGCGGCGCTCGTCGGCTCGTTGATGATACGCTTCACATTCAGCCCCGCGATCCTGCCTGCATCTTTTGTCGCCTGTCTCTGGATATCGTTAAAATATGCCGGCACCGTGATAACGGCTTCCGTCACCTCTTCTCCGAGAAACTTCTCTGCATCTTTTTTCAGCTGCATCAGGATCATTGCGCTGATCGTCTGCGGCTTATACTCTTTCCCGTCTATACGCGCAGACCAATCGCTGCCCATATGCCTTTTTACTGATGTGATCGTCCTCTCGGGATTTGTTACTGCCTGCCTTGCCGCAGCCTCCCCGGTCAGCCGCTCTCCGTTCTTTGTAAATGCAACGATACTCGGCGTTGTTGTCGCCCCTGTTGCGCTCGGTATGATCACCGGCATATCATTCTCGACTACAGATACACAACTGTTCGTAGTTCCGAGATCGATTCCGATCACTCTGCTCATTTTCATCTTCTCCTTAATCTGCTTATCATTCCGGATTTTGTCCGCCAAAATCCCACTATATAAAACCATACCACACCAGAATTCCCGGTCAAGACATTTTATTGTTTTTTAATCCTTTACACAGTTTTTTCAAAACATCGGAACCATTTGTTTTTCTTGACTTTTCTTCATATCTCTCTATACTGAATATGTAGTAATAAGCAACCAATGAATACTCAGTTATCGAAAGGAATTCTTATGGTAAAAGATAATATTATTCCCAATCATATGGATATCTACTGGCATGACTATACCGGACACGTGAAAGACAAACCTATTACCGAGGCAAGCGTTCCTGTAAAGGCAGCCCTGATCGGCAGAGTCGGTCTGATGCTGTTATCCTGCGGAACAGGAGCATGGCGGGTCAGGAGTTCTATGAACGCGATCTCCGAACAGCTCGGAGTTACCTGCACCTCCAGCATCGGACTAATGACTATTGTCTACACCTGTTTTGACGGACACAAGACTTTTACAAACTCCCTGTGCCTGAACAACACCGGTGTAAACACTTCCAAACTTGATCGTCTGGAACGCTTTGTAAAGAAGTTTCCAACTGAGGGAGTACACAAATCCGGTGAGCAGCTCCATCAGGAACTGGATGAGATTGAAAAGATCCGGGGGCTCTATACACCTGCAAAACTCGGTCTTGCAGCTGCGTTTGCCTGTGCAGCCTTCACTTTTCTCCTTGGCGGCGGACCGGTCGAAATGCTGTGCGCTTTTATCGGCGCGGGAGCAGGCAATTTCCTCCGTTCCAAATTGATCGGGAAACACTATACATTGTATCTGTGCGTTGTATCCTCTGTCGCACTGGCCTGTCTGGCCTACGTTGCATCACTGCGGCTGATCGAGCTGGCCTTTCCGATTGCCGGAGGGCATGAAGTCGGATATATATGTGCCATGCTCTTTATCATCCCCGGCTTTCCGTTTATCACAAGCGGTATTGACCTGGCGAAGCTGGATATGCGTTCCGGCCTGGAACGGCTTGCATATGCGGTGATCATTGTTGTCATCTCAACAATTACAGCCTGGGTCATGGCACTGATACTTAATCTGTCACCAGGAGCTTTTGCGGATCTGGGGCTGTCGCCGGCACTGCTCTTCGTCCTTCGGCTGATCACAAGTTTTGTCGGGGTTTTCGGATTCTCTATCATGTTCAACAGTCCGGTTTCCATTGCAGCCTCAGCGGCCGTCATCGGCGCAGTTGCAAATACACTTAGACTGGAGCTGGTAGATCTGGCAGGACTTCCTGCAGCAGTCGCTGCTTTTATCGGAGCACTGACAGCAGGCCTCCTTGCTTCTCTTTTAATGAAAAAACTGGGATACCCGAGGATCTCCGTGACCGTTCCATCCATCGTTATCATGGTTCCCGGTCTGTATCTGTACCGGGCAGTCTACAACATGGGCGAGATGTCACTGACGCTCTCTGCTCCATGGCTTGTGTCCGCACTGATGATCATTATGGCACTGCCGCTCGGGCTGATCGCGGCAAGGATCATAACAGATAAGGCATTCCGGCACTGTACCTAAACTTCGTATTTATCTGAGAGACATTTCTCAGTAAAATATCCGAAAATCACGAAATTTACAGAAAATTGATTGAAAAGGAGAACTTTATCGACTACCTTCCCTTTCCTGCCGGTTGGGATGGGACCGTAGTCGAGAGCGTACCGGTCTTGTTTCTTCCGTTTGAAATTCGATTTTCGGGATGGGAAAGAAAGCAGCCGGGAGATATGTATTGTGTACGCACCGTTGGAGCGGCATCGGCACTTAGAGCGCGTCTTTTGCGCTCTTATGTACCGTTACGCCGCGACCGAGTGAAAACGCGTGCGCTAACAATACATATCTCCCGGCGGACTCTTTCTCACTCCGATAAATCCGGAATTTTCCTCATGTTATCTTCCTTCCTCCCGGTATCTTCCGTATCACCCACACGCACGCAAATGACACAAGTGCGATCACCACGATAAGTCCCGGTACTGCGATCCACGCTGACAGATCCCACGGTTCCATATATTTCTTATAATTATCAAGAAACAGGATGTGGATCAGATAGATACCGAACGAACATCCGCAGAACAGATCGATCACTTTTCTTACGCGTTCCCCCGGTCTGACATGTGCATTTCCAAGGCGAAGCATGAACAGGAAGAAGCAGACTGCCGAGGCAGCCACAAACGGGCTGATGTAAGTCAGTGCATCCTCATAATGGTTGCCCGTCACCGCCGTAACGCCCCATGTGATCCCGAACGTTGCAGCCATACTAAGCACACAGATAATGACCAGTGCTCTCTGGCTTATCCGGATATGCCTTCTGTATTTATAAAGATAATATCCTGCGAATACATACCAGGCATAAATCCTGTCGCCGATCAGCGGCAGATCATAATATGCCTCTCCTCCCATGAGCCACAGCACATAATTAAACAAGACCGCGCCTGTGGTCACGATAAGAAATACTTTCTCCAGTTTCAGGCTCATATTTCTGCACATCACCTGAAAAAACGGCAGCACGAGGTAAATGGGAATCATAGCGTACAGATACCACAGATGCGCCTCTGCCGGAACATAGAGTATCTCCTTTAAGTCAAATGACGATCCCATGTAATAAATATTCCAGAAATAGTAAACTGCACTCCATACGACCAGTGCGATGATAAAACGCACGATCCGGTGTATATGTTTTCTGATCGGCTCGTCCCGCCCCAGCAGTAACGCTCCCGATATCATGAAGAAACAGGGTACGCTCAAGCGCGCCGCTGTATCGATCGCAAGAGAGAACAGATACTCTCCCTGTGTGATTTCTCCGTAAGCGCGGCAGAAATAATTGCTCACATGGATCGCGATGACCAGAATGAACGATACCATCCTGACCAGTTCCAGATTATAATTCTTTTCTTTCATAATAAAAGTTCCCCTCATTTGTTATGCGGCTTTTTCGGCATCAGGCTTGCTTTCATGACAGCTCCCTCGCCAAATTTGCCGTTAATTTCATCCATTGCCTTTTTCAGCCGTTTATGCTTTTCATCCGGCTCTTTCGGCAGCTCGATATCAAAGATGGAGAGCTGTTCCGGAGCTGTTTCATCCGAGAGTTTTGACGTCCGTATGCCCAGCAGCCGAACCGGTTCTCCACTCCATACTTCGAGAAACAGGCTGCAGGCAGTCTCTTTAAGCACTTCCGGATCATTGGATGGCTTATCGAGTTGTATCTGATGAGACACGGTTCGAAAATCGTAGTATTTAATCTCCATACTGACCATTCCGGCTTTCTTTTCCGCTTTCTTAAGCCTGCTGCCCACACTCTGCGCAAGCCTCTCAAATACAGGCGTAACTTCTTCTATGGTCGCCGCATCCTCGCTGAGAGTAGTAGAGTTTCCAATCCCTTTTGCCTCATCCGGTTCTGACTGTACGACCGATGTTCCGATACCGTTTGCGAACTCCCACAGCATCTTCCCGTGGCTCTTCAGATGGAGCATGATCAGTTTCAGATCTGCCTGCGCCAGATCTCCTATTGTATTTATCTCAAGTTTTTTCAGTACCTCCACACTGGAACGCCCTGCCATATAAAGTTCACCGATCGGCAACGGCCACATCTTCTCCTTTATCTCCTCAGGGTACAGGGTATGTATCCGGTCAGGTTTCTCAAAGTCCGACGCCATTTTTGCCAGAAGCTTATTCGTAGAAATGCCGATGTTCACGGTAAATCCGAACTTATCCCTGATCCCGTCCTTGATCTCCGCAGCGCCGTCCACAGGAGAATGATAACGGCCGGCTATCCCGGTGAAATCCATATAGCATTCGTCCACACTGACCTGTTCGATCTCTTTCGTAAATGTCCGAAGATACTCCATCAGCCTCCTGCTCTTCTCCCGGTACATCTTGTGGTCCGGAGGATACATTGCGAGATTCGGACACTTACGAAAAGCATTCGCAACAGGTTCCCCCGTGCGAATGCCATATCGTTTCGCCGCAGGAGATTTGGCGAGCACTACGCCATGGCGGGATTTCTGATCTCCGCCGATGATCGCAGGTATCTCGCGCAGATCCACTGTGGCTCCGTTTTTCAGTTGTTCTACCGCAGTCCAGCTAAGATAAGCCGAATTTACATCTATATGAAAGATGATGGGTGCCATCCAAATATCGTCCTTTCACGCCGGCTGCCCGGATTACTCCGCTGTAACGATCTGACCTTTCACCTCTGCTGTCAGTTTTCCGTCTTTTGCATCGATCAGGATCGTATCTTCCCTGCCCACATTTCCGGCAAGGATGAGCTTTGCCGCCAGCGTCTCCACATTCTTCTGCAGATATCTCTTCAGCGGCCTTGCACCGTACATCGGATCATAACCGCCTTCCACTACAAAGTCTTTTGCCGCTTCTGTCAGTTCAATGGTCAGCTCTTTCTCCGCCAGACGTTTGTTGACATCTGCTATCAGTAAGTCAATAATGGCACGGATATTCTGTTTCGTCAATGGCTTGAACATAATTATTTCATCCAGACGGTTCAGGAATTCTGGTCTGAAGTGGGCTTTCAGATCGTTCATGACCATCTCCTGGCTCTGTTCATCTATGGACCCGTCATCATGGATGCCTTCCAGCAGATAACCTGCACCGATATTGGAAGTCATGATAAGGATCGTATTCTTAAAGTCTACCGTTCTTCCCTGAGAGTCTGTAATACGCCCGTCGTCGAGCACCTGGAGCAGTACATTAAATACGTCCGGGTGTGCTTTTTCGACTTCATCGAAAAGTACGACGGAATACGGTTTTCTCCGGACTGCCTCCGTGAGCTGTCCGCCTTCATCGTATCCTACATATCCCGGCGGCGCTCCGATCAGACGGGAGACGGAATATTTCTCCATATACTCACTCATATCGATACGCACCATATTGTTCTCATCATCGAACAGGCTCTGCGCCAGTGCTTTTGCAAGCTCCGTCTTGCCGACTCCGGTAGGTCCTAAGAACAGGAACGAACCGATCGGCTTGCTCGGATCTTTGATCCCGGCTTTGGAACGGATGATCGCTTCTGTTACGAGTTCAACACCTTCATCCTGACCGACGACACGTTTGTGCAGTTCGTCCGCAAGGTGGAGCGTCTTGTTCCTCTCGCTCTCGTTCAGTTTCGCCACCGGTATTCCCGTCCAGCGTGAAACAATACGTGCGATCTCGTCGTCCGTAACAGCCTCATGTACAAGGGAAAGATCCTTTGCTTTTACTCTCTCTTCCTCTTCCTCCAGCTGTTTCTGAAGCTGAGGCAGTTTGCCGTACTGTAATTCGGCAGCCTTGTTCAGGTCATACTCTCTCTGGGCTTTCTGGATGTCTTTGTTGACCTGCTCGATTTCCTCACGGATCTTCTGAACCCGCTCAACAGATTTTTTCTCATTCTCCCACTGGACTTTCTTGCCGGCGTACTGTTCTTTCAGCCCTGCCAGCTCCTCCTGCAGATGTTCCAGACGCTCCTTACTTAAGCGGTCTTCCTCTTTCTTAAGTGCTGACTCCTCGATCTCAAGCTGCATAACCTTACGTCTCAGTTCGTCAAGCTCCGTCGGCATAGAATCCAGTTCTGTCTTGATCAGGGCGCAGGCCTCATCTACAAGGTCGATTGCCTTATCCGGCAGGAAACGGTCGGAGATATAGCGGTTCGAAAGTGTTGCCGCCGCAACAAGCGCGCTGTCCGTGATCTTTACGCCGTGGAATACTTCGTACCGCTCTTTCAGGCCACGCAGGATAGAGATTGCATCCTCCACTGTCGGTTCATCTACCATGACTGGCTGGAAACGACGTTCCAGAGCCGCGTCTTTCTCAATATATTCACGGTATTCATCCAGCGTCGTCGCGCCGATGCAGTGCAGCTCTCCTCTCGCCAGCATAGGTTTTAACATATTGCCGGCGTCCATAGCGCCGTCTGTCTTGCCCGCACCAACGATCGTGTGCAGCTCATCGATAAACAGGATAATCTTTCCATCGCTGTTCTTCACTTCCTCAAGAACTGCTTTCAGACGTTCCTCGAACTCGCCCCGGTATTTTGCACCGGCAACAAGCGCTCCCATATCAAGGGAAAAGATCGTCTTCTCTTTCAGCCCTTCCGGCACGTCTCCGCTGACAATACGCTGCGCCAGTCCTTCCACGACCGCCGTTTTGCCGACGCCGGGCTCTCCGATCAGCACCGGGTTGTTCTTCGTCTTACGGGAAAGGATACGGATCACATTGCGGATCTCTTCATCACGGCCGATGACCGGATCAAGCTTCTGCTCTCTCGCGCGCTCCACAAGATCCTGTCCGTATTTATTTAACGTATCATAGGTAGCTTCCGGATTGTCGCTGGTCACCCGCTGGTTTCCCCGCACGGTTGAAAGTGCGTGCAGGAATCCCTCACGGCTGATGCCATACTCACGGAAAAGCTGTTTCATATCTTTACTTGCATATTTTAACAGGGCAAGGAACAGATGCTCGACAGACACATACTCGTCCCCCATCTGTTTCGCCTCATCCTCTGCATGGATGAGGACATTGTTGAGATCCTGTCCTACGTAAGCCTGACCGCCCTGGACTTTCGGCCGCTTACCGATCAGCTGCTCCACACTGTTTATGAAGAGCTGTCCCTGGATACTCATTTTTTCAAGCAATTTTAAAATCAGACTGTCATCCTGCGTCAACAGAGCGTAGAGCAGATGCTCCTGCGCCAGTTCCTGATTGCCGTTATCCGCGGCGATCTTCTCGCAGTTCTGTACAGCCTGTAATGAATTCTGTGTAAATTTATTAATATTCATGGCTGTTCCCTCCTTCATTGAAGTCTGCCCGATATCGCCCGGATTCATAACTCTGTCCTGTTGCGGCGGGCAGATCAGCAGACACTACTTGGTTTTCGTGTTCTAGTAGTAATATAGCAGATGTTGTTAGCCGCGTCAAGTGCCGAGTGCTAATTATTAAAAAATTTTCAGTCCTGTAAAGCCGGAGACATTAATCTTAAATTTAAGTGCAGAAAAACGGTCAATCTTATAAGACTAACCGCTTTCATTTCTTACAATTTGATACAATGCGAACAGCAGCAGCCATCCCGCCGTCACCATATGATGGGCTTTTGATAAAATCTACAGATGCCTGGCTTAAAATTTTCTTTTCTTTCAAGGTATTGCATATTTCATTTTCCCATCCGTCCAGTCTTGACATGGATATGGTTTCGATCCCCAATATTGCATCTTCTATATGAGCCTGGTAAGACTGGTTATGTTTTCTTATTATAAAACGCATTAGTTCAAGCCGCTTTGACATACTCTTGACATTTGATGAAGCAGGCGCAGTACGATAATCAATTAGTGGTTCAGGCACAATCCCAAAGTTCCTGCTATCCCACAAACCTTTATTGATTCCATCTACTTATCCCTAAGCTGTTTCACTATCTGTAGAACCCCTGCTTTCATATCCGCATATTCTTTTCAATTAAGCAGATTGAACTTTTTTCTCTTTTTTGAACTTTCAATATTATATTGAACTTTTTCTGGATTTGTGTTATAGTATCCGCAACGCAAATTGAACTTTTCTTATTTTGAACTTACGGAGATAACGAATATGTCTAAAGAAAATTTTGCATTGCGCCTGAAGGCATCCATGGCACAGCAAGGAAAAAAACAGGTCGATCTGATACGGGCAGCATCTGAGC
>NXNN01000124.1_pt1 | contig 13778 bp, 12 predicted proteins | sample 2041041 | NCBI WGS metagenome assembly NXNN01 (sample SAMN07660617, study PRJNA407663) | chicken gut metagenome | isolation source: caecum content treated with Lincosamide | host: Gallus gallus domesticus | place: Czech Republic: Brno | collected 2016 | reverse complement strand
CGAGCGGAACAACGAACGGAAGAAAACAAACGCTATCCGCAGAAAAGTCCGACTTGCCAAGAAAGCGTATTTGCAGGAATGGAGTTTCTTTTGCACGTTTACGTTTTCGGACGCGCTACATACGGAAGAAAGTTTCCGAAAATCGCTCCGCAATACGTTCAAACATCTTGTCGCGCGCAAAGGCTGGAAACACATCGGCGTATGGGAGCGCGGCGGAGAGAACGGAAGGTTGCATTTTCACGGTATCTTCTACATTCCGCCGGGCGGCATGGTCGGAGAGATCGTCGAAACAAAGGATTACAGCACGAAAGACCACCGGATGCAGACGGCGCACCAGAACACCTATTTTCTCGAACGGTACGGACGTAATGATTTTCAAGCGCTCGGTTCGCCTATGGAAGTACAGCATTCGCTCGGCTATCTGATGAAATACATAGAAAAATCAGGCGAGCGTCTGATTTACGGCGGCAACCTGCCTACTTACTTCGTTTCCGACGTTATGGACGAAGACGTCATCTGTCCTTACGGGATAGACGACCGCAAAGCCATCCTTGCAGACGATTTCACTTGTATATCGGACGGAGAGATTATGGGAACGGTCAGCAAAGAAATCATTGAGAAAATGCCGAAGGTAAATTAAATTTACCTTTCGCCCGTGGAGCGTAAACGATTGTGTCCGCCCTGTCAAGGGAAAATATTTTGCAAAGGACAGCAAAGAAAATTAACGATGACGCAAAATATTTTCTTGTCCCTTGACAGTGTATTCCGAACGAAAAAGTTTTAAGACGTTGAACGGCCGCAACCATTTATTTTCGCTCCGCCGAAAGGTAAACCAAAATAAAAAAATCAAATCATAGGAGGTTGCAAAATGAACGCAGTACAGAAAGCATTTTACAGCGGCGAGGATTACGAGAACTGTTATATCTTCGCTCCGTCTATCAGTAAACGGAAAACCGTGGACAGGCAGACGTATTATGTCCGCAGGTATTTCCGCGGCGGCAAGGATTTTGAGAAAACGATGAAAACCATCGCCGTACAGCGCACTACTAACAATGCGAGGTGAACCCATGAAACAGAAACACTATATCGCGGGATTATATTACAGACTTTCCCAAGAGGACGAACGTCAGGGCGAATCGGTATCCATTGACAACCAGCGCACTATCTTACGCAAGTATGCCGAGGAGCATGGCTTTGAAATCCACGACGAATACATAGACGACGGCGTTTCGGGTACTACTTTTCAACGTCCCGAAGTGCAGCGGCTATTGGACGACGCAAAGACGGGCGTTATCAATACCATAATCGTCAAAGATTTGTCGCGTTTCGGAAGGAACTATATCGAAGTCGGGCAATACGTTGACTATGTGTTCCCTGCGTTTGGTATTCGGTTTATCGCCATACAGGACAACGTAGACACAGAAAACCGCGACAGCAATGCCATGGAGATGATGCCCATTATGAACATCTTTAACGAGTGGCATGCGGCAAATACCAGCAAGAAAATTCGCGCTGTATGGAAAGCGAAAGCCAAAGAAGGCGTGTTCCACGGCAAGAAAGCCACTTACGGCTATATCAAGGGTACGGACGAAAAACGGACGTTCATCATCGACGAAGAAACAGCGCCGATAGTCCGCAGGATATTCGAAATGTACGCGTCTGGAATCAGTCCGAGGAGAATATCCGAGATATTAAACGAAGAAAATGTCCCTTGCCCCGGACAGTACGCCTTTGAAAAACTCGGCCATAAGGGCAAGCCGGGTGACCGCAGACTTTGGGGGCAAATCACGATTGCCTCTATGCTGAAAAACATAGTATATATCGGGCATATGCCGCAGTTAATGTCCACGTCCGTATCGTATAAGAACCACAAGAGATTTAAGAAAGATCAAAGCGAATGGGTTGTCGTTCATAACACGCATCCGCCTATCATCTCGCAGGAGCTTTGGGATAGAGTACGCGAACGTGAAAAGTCTGTCGCACAGGGCAGGAAAACCGCTACGGGCTATACGCATCCGTTGTCGGGATTTCTTTATTGCGCCGACTGCGGTTGCAAAATGAAGTTGAACAGCGTCGGAAACAATAAATATGCGTTTAACTGCGGCGACCATATGCGTTTCGGTAAGACGATATGTTTTTCCCATCACATAGCGGCAAAGACTCTCGAAAAAATAATCCTTGACGATATTCGGGAAATGGCGCAGCGGATCGTCCTTGACGAAAAAGCTATCCGTGAAGAGTTTATCCGGCACAATGCGGAAGTGCAGGAAAAATCCATAAAGGCCGCCAAGAAGGAATTACAGGGAAAGAGAAACCGCGTTGAAGAATTGTCCCGTCTTATGCAACTTGCCTATGAGGACAGAATGAAAGGCAAAATGCCGGAGAATATCTGTATCGGATTCATACAGAAATATTCCGATGAGCAAAAGAAACTCGAAGCCGAAATTGAGGAGTTAGAGGCAAAACTGATTGAAACGAAAAACACAATACAGAGCGCCGATGACTTTATACGGAACATAAAAAAATACCTTGAAGCGCCTGAGCTTACACGTGAAATGTGCTACGAACTGATAGACCGAATCATCGTAGGCGGCTTGCCGAAAATCACGGGCAAAGAACGAGAAATAGATATCGTGTACAAAGTCGATATAGCTTCCGTTTTACGGCATAAACTCAATAATTCCGATAAATAACAAAAAGCGTATGGGTTGACCGAACTCATACGCTTACTTTTTGTCTCTGATACCTTTATTTTGAGAGTGTCCATAAATTTATGTCTCAACGATAAAATATATACGCAATTCCCATTTTTAAGCCAAGGCTGATTTTTTTCTTTTGGAGTATTTACATAGCATCTTTTATATAGAGTTCTAGCTGTTTCCCCTATGTATAGACATTCTTTTTTGTTCCCATCAATTTTATAGAAAAAGTATATTACATTTTCATCCTTCTTTATTTCATCTTGAAAATCGGTTTCTTCTTGTGAATAAATCCCTCTTCCAGCACTTTTAAACTTGCTATAATCATATTGCACTTCTCTCATTTAATTGCATTCTCCTTCTGAGACGCCACGGCATCCGATTGAAATTGCTGTTTCTTAAATTTCAGTTTCATTTTGTGTTCCTTGCTTCTATGCAATCGCAGCCATAATGTAAGGTAAAACTGCTATGCCTACATCAACCGCTTTATCGCCAAGCCACGCTAAAATCTTTTTTGTTTTGCCCCATACTGTATTTTTTTGCTTACCTTTTGACTCTTCCAACTCTGCAAGCATTTGTGTTATCTCGGCGAGTTCGTCTTTAGATAAACTCGTTTTATTTAATTCCTGTATGGTTTGGCTTAAAGTAACAGTAACGTTCACATAATTATTGACCACAACATTTTGATTTTTGCTTGCAACTTTCTTTGAAATAGATTTTGATTGTCCATCTAATTTTACCTCTTCCTCAAGCATTTGAAGATTCTTTATTAACTGCTCCAAATCTTCATGCCAATTATAGTCTTTAACATCTCTCACGTCGCTAAGACTGAAGTTAAAATCAAAATTATCTTGTCGATACTTTTTTAACTGCATCAGTCCTTTGCTAATATCTATCTTTTTATCCGACCAAATATCTACCGCTTTTTTAATAAAATCATATTGCTCTTTTTTCTTTGTTGAACTCAATAACTCTTTAGCCTTTTCAATATCCTGCCTAATCAAATCAATTTTCTTTTCATTCATAATCAGAACAACCTCATTTCCTTGTCTTTCTTTTTGAGGATTTCTTCGGTGTTGGAAAGAATGTTGGCATCGGCAAAGCAACGGTCGGCAAAAATGTACGTTCCGATCGTCTCTTTGTCCATTTCCTCTACTGCGGAAAGGGTGATATTGGGCGCAAGGCATACAAGCACCTTGTAGTCGGGGTGATTGATAATGTACGCGGTTACGCCGTCAAATTTGCGTTCTTCTACGGGTAAGGTCAAGGATAAGCCGTATTTGAGCATTATCTCATACACAAGGTCGAGATCCTCTCTGCCCTCTACAAGATAGAAAAGGCTCTGCTGAATACGCTTTTTCACTTCCTCTTCGTCGGTGGTGGACGTATTATCCCACTTAACAAGGTTACTGCTATCGAGCTTAAACACCTTGAAACCGATATCTAATTTTTCAATGCCTTCCTTATCCTTATTTTCTTCCTTTATTTTCTCCCCTGCTCTGCGGATACGCTCTTTGCCGATCTCACAAATTGTTTGATACCCTGCTTTATTTGCTACACTATTCGACTCTGTCTTTTCTGGTAACTGCACGCAAATATATTTTCTATTAAAACCATCTTCCGCATTTAGTTTCATAACAGCATGCGCCATTGTTGCTGATCCAGAAAAAAAGTCTAATATTATGTCGTTTTTGGATGTAACAGGTTTTAATAATTTGATTATAATTTCAAAAGGTTTTGGATTTTCGAATATGTCTTTAATTCCAAATAACTCAGTAAGGCAATCCGTTCCATCTCCTGTGTTTGCGACATCATACAAAATACTTCTTTGTTTTATAATTTTACTTTGATTAGTGAAATATTCTTTCTCATAAGGAATCCACAAGTCATTTTTCTTTTCCCAGTAGATTAAATCATTCTGGACTAATTCATTCATCTTTACTTTGCCAATTCTCCAACGTCCATCATTCCCATCAGGAGCAATAGGGTAAGCCAACGTCCCGTCAGGCGCATTCAAAGGAAAATACATTGATGGTCTATCTTCTCTTCTTGCAGTGTTCCCCCATTTAGCTAATTTTGTAATTTTATAACGTCCCTTCGCATCTATTTTTTTATATTCGTTAATATCTCTGATTTCTTTTTCATCTTCCCACTGAAGTGCATCACTTTTCCTATACCCAACTATATATTCATGTTCAATGACAAAATAATCTTTTGCTTGACCTCCCCCATCTTTTTTTCTCCATATAAACGTCCCTATAAAATTATCTTCTCCAAAAATCTCATTGCATATTTTTCTCAAATTAGCAATCTCATTTTCGTCAATGGAAATAAAAATAACGCCGTCATCGGTCAAAAGGTTGCGGGCAAGTTTCAGGCGTGTATACATCATGTTCAGCCAATTTGTGTGGTATCTGCCTGCTGTTTCGGGATTTGATTTTGTGGTTTGCCCCGTAACTTCCTTGTAGTGCGCGATACCATCCGCAAAGTCGTCCGTATAGACGAAGTCATTGCCTGTATTGTAAGGAGGATCAATGTATATCATCTTGATGGAATTCAGGTAGGAGGACTGCAAAAGTTTCAACACTTCCAAGTTATCGCCCTCAATATAGAGGTTATCGGTCGTATCCCAATTCTTGCTTTCTTCCTTGCAAGGACGGAGTGTTCCAGTGCTTCTCTTTTGTGCAAGACGCAGACTGTCCGCCTTTCCCTTCCAGGAAAAGCTGTATTTCTCCTTATCGTCCGCTATATAATGCCCCAAAAGCCCCTGCAATTTATCAAAATCCACTTTGCCGTCGGCAAACACTTCGGGGAAAACCTCTTTGAGCTTTTCCACGTTCGCCTGTTCGATATTCATTGTCATTCCGTCCATTTTATCCATTTGAATTCTCCTTACTGATTGACCGTTGCTATAATTCTATTTTTAAGTCTTGCTATCAAATCCTCTTCATCTTTCCAAATAATCATTGATTTTTGAGCAATATCAAAATGCGGCTTTGTGTCAGGGTTATCATAGACTTCTTTTTTGCAACAAACAATAACTTCCTTTCCGAGTGCTTGAGCATAACCCGCTTCGTAATATGCGCCATAGTTTGGCTTAGTAATATCAACCACAACAAACCTACTTTGTTTTATCTCATAGAAGATTTCGGGCATTATGTAGTTGTTGTGCTCTTTGTCCTTTATAATTTGCGGTTTATACCCTGCTTCGCTAATCGCTTTCTTAAAGCAGTCTTCTATATACTTTACCTGCGGATCAAAAGACATGGCAATAAAACCCTGTTTTGATAATTCATTTGTTTTCCTCAATTCAGCTACACGTTTCCAACCAGCCAATGTTATTCTACATTCTTTCACGTACTCGTTATTGCTGTTATTTGGCACAAGTTCAATATACTTGCTATCCATCAAAACAGAAAAAATGCCATTAATTTCTTCCAACCTATTCTTGCTCTCACAATAAAGCAGCCTAAATTTTGCTTCATTAAAATATATTGTATTAAAAGTATCAGATAATGACGGATACATATAAGCTAAATTTAGCAAAATCTTATCTATCCTATCTGCAACATTTAGAGGATATTCCTGCATTAGAAAATATACATTAACTTGATTTTCATTATCATCAGTATAATTATTTTCATCATAGTAAAAAAGCCAATAATAATTCATGCCATTTTTTCGTAAATAAGGCTTTGTTTCAACGAAATTGTATATTGCATTTAACCTGCGTTCAGTCTCCACCTGATTAGTGTTACAAAATATAGACCCATGCAAATAATACTGTTTATTCGACTCACAATCATAACGCGTTCCTTTATCCATATCGACTATGTTATGATTTTTCCCACAAATAGGACAAGCGTCTTTATTCATTTTCACCTATCACCTCACTTCAAATTGTACCATAAATGCTGTGCGTTCATAAAGAGTTACCGTTATTCTCTTTTCAAGTTCTGCGATCTGTTCCTGAACTTGCTTATTTAGTGTCATTTTAGTCATGAACTCATCTTGTTTTAGCTTCATAAGCCTTGCCTTTAAGTCTGCCGCGCTCTGATTGTTGACAAAGGCTTGTTCGTGTTTGGTTGTACCCTTCTTTTTCATGCTTTCTATTTCTCTCGTGAGAGTCTCGATTTCTGCGGCAAGTTCGCGTTTTTTATCTTCCGCGCGTTGTCTGATACGCCCGATTTCAAAGTTGAGTGTATCGTTCTGCTCTTCCCTTGCCTTTTGAACTATTTGCGGTTTTCTTTCTTCATAGAGCTTTTTAAGCCCTTCAAAGTCTGCCGCGCTTGCCTCAGAACAACGAGATACGGGCTGAAAAAGTATTTCACGCAAAACCGACTCATCTATCGGAACGCCGTCTGCATCTGTCCCAATCAAAACATTCTTTGAAAACGCACTTGTTTTATCGAAAAAAGTAATGGTAAACAGCGCCATTCGCCCACAAGAAGGATAAGTTCCGTTCCCGCCGTCGAATTCGATTGTTTCTTGCACGGCATCCTGCAAAGTGTACTTTCCGAGAACTTCCTTTACCGTTCTGTTCGTTACGGTTATCATACTGCTGCGCGGATGGTCGCCCTCGAAATACAAATTCATTTCGGGGATATTGCCGCTTTTGAACACGCTGCGCGAAAGAAAAATCGCCTTTTTCTCACTGTCAACGGTGCCGTATCTTTGGAACGCATATTCGCAAAAATCCCATAAATCGGCTTTGAACTTCGCACACTCGGCTTTCAGCATACTTGCGTAATTCTTTGTCTTTTCAACGATCTTGCCGTCAAAGGTATTAAACAACAATTCGTCCGACTGCTTTTTTCGCTCTGTTACTTCCTTATCGTATTCCGCTCGTATATCGTCAAACTCTTTTTCTATTTCCTCTTTCGATCTGACCAAGGCAAAACCTTTTGCCATTGTCTCCTCGATTTTGCCCGAAACAACGTCTGAGATTACACCGTCGCTTGCGCCCAATATTCCGTCGAACATCGTCGTGCGCTTGAATACAAGCTCGTAAAACCTTACGTCTGCATAGTTTTCCCTGTTAAGGAAATTCAGAACGTACACGTCATTATCCTGACCGATACGCTGACATCTGCCAATTCGCTGTTCTATTTTCTGCACGTTCCACGGCAATTCATAATTGATGATGAACGAACAGAACTGCATATTAAAACTTTCGCATGCGCTGTCCGTCGCAATCAGAATATTGCCGCGCTTTTGCCATGCCTCTATGCTGCTCTCATCTTCAAAGAGTGTTGTCTTGTATTTCGTGTACTTGCCAAGTTGCTTAAATATGTACTCCTGCGTCTGCCTGTTTTCTGTGAACACGACAACCTTCTGCGGCTGACCTTTTTCTTTTATCGCCGCAAAGCCCTGCTCAAGCCCACGCAAAAAGGTTGCCCACTTGCTTGTATCGACAATGCTTGTCGCAAGGTCAAGCATAACCTTTATTTCTTTGGCTTCTTCAAGCGCTTCCGCATTTCCCATTTGGTTGAGCCTGAAAAACACTCCCGAAAGCGTTTTACTGAGCGCATATATACTCGACGAGAACAACTTGAACAGCATCAGATTGAGTTCATAGGTGTCCATATCGGGGAAAGCAAGTTTTTTGGGCTTATCCACATACTTTGAAAGCAGTTCAAGCAACTTCTTTTCATTTTCGTTCAGTTCATATTCCTGCGTATGAATTACTCTGTCCGGCAACTTCACATCACCGCGTACCTGATTGCGCAGCGTTCGGAAGGTAAACGGCATAAGCCGCTCGCGGAGTTCTTTGTAATTTTCCGGCTTTTTATAGTACCTTTTATAAAATGCCCGCTCGTCCGTAAACACGGTGTCGTCGATGAAATTGACAAGTCCGTACAAGTCCATAACGTTGACCTGCATCGGCGTTGCCGTAAGCAATAATTTTTGCACCCCCTCAAAAGCGTTGTGAAGACTTGTTGCCGTGCGATTTTCTCCCGTATAATATTTGCGTAGCCTGTGCGCCTCCTCGAACACGGCAAGATCCCATTTAATTTTTGAGAGACTTTCACACTCTTCTGCCGCCTGCGTGTAGCTTATCAGAACAATTTCGTCTTTTGTCTCTGACTCAAAATCTTTTTCTATGACCTTACACGGCAAATCGAACTTGTCCGAAATAAGCCTTTGCCATTGCGGAATAAGGAGCGGCGGAACGACCACCGCAATTTTGTTTCGTCCCGAATAGTAATACTGCGCAATCACAAGCATAGCCTCGATTGCTTTGCCAAGCCCAACCTCGTCACATAGAATAAACCCCTTTGAAAACGGATTTGAAACAGCAAAATACGCCGCAGCAATCTGATGCGGATACACTTCAATCCCCGACTTCAAATAAACGGGTATCAGCTTCTCAATTTCGCCAAACTTACTTTCTTTTGTTAGCCTATGGGCAAGATATTTGGCTTGACTTACAGTACTAATCATCGAATTCTATTCCGTTTTTTGCGCAATAATCATAGAACTTCTTTACTGCTGCATACTGCGGTTTGCCCTTACTGTTTTCCCAACGATTTACCGTTGAAAAGGCAATCCCTAATTCTTTGGCAAGCATTTGCTGACTAAGATGAAGTTTTTCTCGAACATACTTTACCTTGTCACTGAACGACACGTTTTTCACCTCAAATATCGTTACCGCTTCACGGCAACTGCTTATAGTAAAATTATAGCAAATTTATGTGATTAAGTCAATAGCCTTGGTAAAATAGCTCATCGTTTCTCTCACTACAACAAGAAAAGCGCAAGTCTATCACTTGCGCTTCTGATTGCATATAAAACTCTCAATACGTTGATTGAGTTTAGAACATATTGCACGCTCAATCCAAAACATCCATATTAATTATGTTACAGATTTGAATCTCTCTGCCATCTTCAAAAACAAATATGCGTTTATAATTATCGATCTTTTTAAGTCTACCAATAAAGGTAATATAAGCTCCGCCATCCTTTTTGTTGTCCGGCTCAAAATAAGTTATTATTATTTCCGGATGTTCTGAAATACGTTTGGTGAGTTCTGTGAGCATTTGGTCGAGTTCTGTTAGCTGATTTTCATCAAGTTCAGGCTTACCGTCTGTAAGCCTTCTTGCCTCTTTCACAGCATCGTCATAACCCGTAAGGGCAGCAAATGGCGCAAATTGTGCCGCTCTGTCATGTAAAGACATATGCGGGCGAGTATTTGATTGATGATGCGGTAGATTGATAATATCCTCATAATCGTTCATGCTTTATGCCCTCCTATCTGTTCATTTCTACTCCTTGCCGTCGCACCATCTTCAAGGCTATTTGCCTTCAAGATCGCATTCTTTCCATACTTTTCACGAATTGCGAGAACTGCTTTCTGTCTTTTCTTTTCCCTTTCGCTTTCTTCTTTCTGCGCCTTCCTTTCGGCAAACAGCTGCTCATAATCAGTAAAAAGATCAAGTTGTTCAAGCTCAGGCTCCGACACTTCTCTTTCATACACAACTTTCGCTGCTGTTATGTTCAAGCGACGAATGTTGAGCTTTTTATTAACTATTCTGTCAAATAGCTCATTTGCCGCAAGACCTATATATTTACATGATGAAGTCCGCATCTTGAAATTATAAGTTCCATGAGCATGTTTGGGTATCTTCCTGCCATAATGGTCTATGGAGTATTCTCCGGTATAATTCTTATTGTCACAATCGTAGCCTACCGTTATGACTATCTGATTGGTAACAAGCCCCTTTGCTACAAGGTCAAGCGCAAGCGCATCCGCCATTTCACTCAAAACGAGTTTTGCTTTTTCATATGGATACGGCTCCTGCAACACCTGTCCTGAACTAATACTGTTAGACTGCGGCTTATATGATTTCACCGCTGCTATTGTACATGGTTCCCATCCCCATGCGTGATCTATGAGAAGCTCTGCATTGATACCGAATAGTCGATACAGCAAACCTTCGTTATAAATAGCTCCATTCTCTATTGAACAGCGTGCAATGTCACCCATTGTAAAAAGTCCGCATTGCTCCAGCTTATCGGAATAACCATTTCCTATGCGCCAAAAGTCAGTAAGCGGACGATGACTCCACAATGTTTTGCGATAAGTCATTTCATCAAGTTCGGCTATACGCACCCCATCTTTATCAGCAGGTACATGTTTGGCGACAATATCCATTGCGACTTTACACAAATACATGTTAGTACCAATACCTGCCGTCGCTGTTATTCCTGTTTCCTTCAAAACATGCTTAATCATACGCATAGCGTATTCCCGAGCAGTACACTTCGCTGTATTGAGGTATGAAGTTACATCTATAAACACCTCGTCTATTGAATAAACATGAATATCATCTGGTGCGGCGTACTGCAAATATATCTGATATATCTTTGTACTGTAATCAATGTAGTGAGCCATACGCGGCGGGGCCACAATGTAATCAAGTTCAAGTGAGGGATCCGCTTTCAGTTCGCTATCTAAATAGGATTTTCCCGTGAACTTCCTGTCTTTAGCATTCCTGCGTCTTCCTCGATTTATCTCTTTGACCTTTTGTATCACTTCAAACAGTCTTGCTCTCCCAGCCACTCCATACGATTTAAGTGCCGGAGTCACTGCAAGGCAGATAGTCTTTTCAGTTCTGGTCTTGTCCGCAACGACAAGATTCGTGTTTAATGGGTCAAGTCCTCTATCTACGCATTCCACGGAGGCATAAAATGATTTTAGATCAATAGCAATGTAAGTTCTTTTATTCATCTTTTACCTCCATAATGCGAACATATGTTTATATAATTCTAATACATAAAATCCGATTTGTCAATAGATTTATCAGTTCGAAGACCTTTCCATACGGGCTGGCGCATGCCACCATTTTCCGTTTCGTGCATAAAGTGTGCTGTCCCGACAAGTTGAGGCTTAAGCCATACCACATTTTTATATTTTGGAAACCAAGGTTTTCTGACCGTATTTCCCCTTGCAAATTGCGATATTATTCTTCTCTCCTCCTTCGATATCCCGAGATAGACTTTTCCACGGCATTGCAGTTTTCCGTCATCATCAAAGTAGCCCAAAATTAAATCTTTTACTTCACCCTTTAGGTCTGGCTGATAGCCTAAAATCAGTAAGTCCTCATCCTGCATTACTTTGATTTTCAGCCAATCACGCGTGCGTTTTCCTATTTGATAAAGGCTGTCCTTTCTTTTTGCGACAATGCCTTCAAGCTCCTGCGCTTTGGCAAGCTCAAAGAATGCAACACCATTTTTTTCTATATACCTTGAAATTGTCAGATTATTACCTTCTTTCACCACTTTTGAAAGTATTGCTTTTCTTTCCATGAGTGGTTTATCAGTAAGATCATCGCCATCATTATAAATTATGTCGTAGGCGACGAACTGCACCGGATTACTTTTTGCAGCAAGCCCAATCTTAAATGTATCTGTCATAAGGCTGCGCCGTTGAATAGCATAAAAATCAGGTTTACCTTCCTTATTGAGAACAACAAGCTCTCCATCGAGTATGACGCGTTCCTTAACACATCTGTTCATGCGAGAAAGTTCTGGATATATTGACGTTACATCCTTATGGCGCTTATTATGCAAAACTACTGATTTATTATCTATATACGCAAGGCAACGTATTCCGTCCAGCTTTAATTCGTAAATATAGTTCTCATCATCGAAAGGTTTGGTTTCATACAGAAGCATGGGTGGAATGTTTTTATCATCAAAGAGATCGCTCACGCTTTTTTACGCTCCGACGTTTTCTTTGTTGTAACCCGCTTAGACGTTTTTGGCTTTTGGGTTATCTCAAGACTTTTTGTAAGAGCTTCCATCAAATCTATCATTTTACCTGAGCCTCCCTCCTTGGGCGAAACTATTTCCTTTCCTGCTATTTTGCGTTCTATTGCTTCCTGCACCTTACGGCGATACTCGTCCTTATAGTCCGAGGGATTGAACTTGCCACTCATCCCCTCTATGAGTGCTTTTGCCATTTTAAGTTCTGGTTCGCTTCCTTGTTCTTTTATCTCTTTAACCGGATTGGATGTAATTTCCTCGCTGAAGAACAGAGTGTTAAGCATCATCTGACCGTCCCTTGCACGGATGAGAATGAGCGTTTCCTTTGTGCCAAGGACAGTTTTCGCAATTGCTGCCCTTCCCTCCTGCTCCATCGCGGAGAGTAGTACCGCAAAAGCCTTTTCGGCTCCCGTAGGAACAACGTAATAAGGTTTATCAAAGTAAATTGGATCAACCTCCGAGAGCTTGACAAACTTTTCTATCGTTATGTTTTTATCCTTTTTGGATTTGAGCTTATCAAAGTCCTTATCGTCGAACACGACATACTTTCCCTCCTCGTACTCGAAACCTTTTACAATATCCTCCTGCTTTACCTCCCTTCCGTCGCAGTCCGCGCACGTTTTTTTATACTTGACGCGGCTCATGGTCTTTTTGTCTATCATATTAAAACTGATGGAATTATCCCTGACTGCGCAGTGAAGTGTAACCGGAATATACACCAATCCAAAACTTATACTTCCTTTATAACTGTATGCCATGTATTTATGATGTATAAAAGGTAAGAAAATAACTACTTCAATTTATACTGAAGTAGCTTCTACAAATTAGTTATAGATTTATGACTCTAAAAGGGTCATTGATACGCAAATTTTGTATGACAATAAGGAGTCAACCTACCGTTGCGCCCCATATCTTTATTTTATCTAATCGTCTCTCCCTACACCACTCGTCTATTTCACTTTCTACTCTCGACAACGCACTAATGGAAAACTCTTTAGCCTCGAAAATAGACTTCTTAATCAGAGTAAATATTCTAATCTTTGTCAGATTCTCGCTACGCACTGCGGTAGGAGCCGGCAAAGTAGAAAAGAAATCTTGATACAACTTATAAAATTGGGATTTTGAATATGCCCGATACCCCTCCCTCTTGGCGACACGGCAGTATTTTTGCCATGCGCGGAATTTAGTGAAGCTTCTCTTTTTCTTATCTTTGTTCAAAAGATAAAAATCTGGCATATAATACTCTTTTTTCGGACCTCTTCCCGGGTAAAGCATAAAATATAGCTCTTTATCCTTAATAGAATCTGATAC
>NXNN01000123.1_pt1 | contig 13808 bp, 12 predicted proteins | sample 2041041 | NCBI WGS metagenome assembly NXNN01 (sample SAMN07660617, study PRJNA407663) | chicken gut metagenome | isolation source: caecum content treated with Lincosamide | host: Gallus gallus domesticus | place: Czech Republic: Brno | collected 2016 | reverse complement strand
TAATCGTCAAATATTTCATCCACCAGATCGTGTACCTCCTGACGGGAAATATTTTTGCAGCATCCGCGTGCAAGCACAATCCTGAGTTCGCGCCTCATCTCCTCTAACTGCTCCATCTTGTCAACATCAAGGGCGATCACTGCCCCGCGCCTCTTGTCAAGACTGATATAGCCCTCCCGCTTCAGTACACTGTATGCCTTATTTACCGTGTGCATGTTTACACCGATCGTATCTGCGAGCTGACGTACCGACGGAAGCGAATCTCCTTCGTGAATCACAGATGTCGCAATTCCCATAATAATCTGGTTGCAGAGCTGGATATAGATCGCCTCGTCACTGTCAAAATCAACTTCTATGATCATAGTAAGCTCCTTTCTCTGGTGTGTTATAGACATAATAGCACAGCATCTCCGCGCTGACAAGAGGAAACAATTCGGGTTTGTTGACGGGATAACGAGGTGTATTCGGAACGCTCCAAGTCGATGCATGGCTTATGCAGTATTCTCTTTTCTGCTGACTCATCCAATTGGTACATTTTATTCTGTCTCAGCGTTTTCCTGTCAACAAACACTCATAGAGCTTCTGATCGTGAATATGCAGAGAATGAACGGCGGTGAGAAAAAGTCAACCGGGCGAAACAGCAGGGGCAAACGGTGACTTTGGAGTAATCCGCAGGAATAACTTAAGAGACAGGAAGCCGGCGTTAAGCAGCATGATGAGATTGTCTGAACGAAGTGAGTTGCTCATCATGCTGCTTTGTCTTTAGCCGGATTTCTGTCTCTTTATGTTATTCCCGGATTATGGAACGGAACCGTTTGCCCCTGCTGTTTCTCTCTGGAATACTTTTTCTTATCCTTTCCCTTTCGGGAACTGCATCTCTATCCTGGTTCCCCTGCCCGGCGTACTCTCGACACTGACTTTCGCCCCGTGGAGGAGTGCGCCGTGTTTTACGATGGACAGCCCCAGTCCGGTACCTCCGCGCTCTTTGGAATGGCTCTTATCCACTCTGTAAAAGCGCTCAAATATACGCTCATGATGCTCCTCTGGTATCCCGATTCCGGTATCAGATACGGTGATCTTAGGTCCGTCGAGAGTATTGCCGACCCACACAGATACACGGCCGTACTCGTTATTGTACTTTATGGCATTCTCGCACACATTATAGATCATCTCATCCAGGATCTGACGGATCCCGAAATATTTCACCGGTTCACCGGTCACTTCCATGCGGATACTCTTCTGGGAAGCCTGTGGGGAAAGGCGGCTGATGATCTCTCTCGTCAATTCATAGAGATCCACGTCCTGCTTCTCGAGCTCTACCGATTCCTCGTCAAGCTTAGACAGTTTGATAATGTCTTCCACAAGAGTGATCAGTCTCCGTGCCTCTTTATAGATCCGCTCGGAAAAAAGCGGGATATCCTGCGGGCGCACCATCCCGTTTTTCATGATCTCCGCATAGCCGGATATAGATGTAAGAGGCGTCTTCAGCTCATGGGAAACATTGGCAGAGAATTCTTTTCGCATATTGGATACCGCTTCTTTCTCCTTGTTCTGCCTGTCCATCGCCTCCAGGAACGGAGTCAGTTCGTCGTATGTCTCATTATCCAGCGGATGTTCCAGATCCAGGTCATAGATCGGCTTTACCAGACGTCTGGTCTGCCATTTTGCCATAAAATATGCCAGGATCAGCATAATAGCGGCAAGCCCTGCCATGACCGGCAGATTACCAAGCGCGGTCCTGACCAGACCATCCATTGACTTGGAGGCGCGCAGCACCGTCCCGTCATCCAGGAGAAGGGCATAATAATACATTTCCTGACCGACAGTGTCTGACATCCTGACGTCTTCTCCTTCTCCTTCTGCCAGGGCTTCTCTGACCTCTTTTCTGCCGCTGTGATTCTCGAGTGTACTGCTGTCCCTGCGCGTGTCATAGAGAACATCCCCGTTCTCATCGATCTGGGTGACACGGGTCGTCCAGTCGACACCGTCCATCTCCTCGAGATACTCTGCCCCGGATATGTTGATAGCAGCCTGGATATATTTCGCCTCCTGCCTGACTTCAGCCTCAAGCGTATCCAGATTTCTGTTATATGTGATCAAGGTTAATATAATATAAGAAAGAAGCAGGGTGACAGCAAGCACCATCACCATACTTCTCTGGATTTTCTTTCTCATGCAGCTCCTCCGACACGATATCCGACTCCGCGGACAGTCTGTATGATCTCTCCTTTTTCGCCGAGCTTCTGACGCAGTGTCCTGATATGAACATCTACCGTTCTCGTCTCGCCGTCAAAATCATAGCCCCATATCTCTGTCAGAAGCTGGTCTCTCGTCAGCACGATCCCCTGATTGCGCATCAGTTTTTCAAGCAGTTCAAACTCTTTGAGAGTCAGCGAGATTTCTTTGCCGTCTACCGTCACTTCATGTTTTTTTACATCCATATGAACTCCTGCCGTCTCCATATCCATCCGGTCCTCGACTTTTCCGCTTCGTCTGAGCACTGCCTTGATACGCGAGACAAGCTCCATCATTCCGAAAGGTTTTGTCACATAGTCATCCGCTCCGGAATCCAGGCCGACCACCTTGTCGTACTCTGAACCTTTTGCAGTCACCATGATCACCGGGATCCCTTTGGTCTTCGGAGAGGATTTCAGTTTCTTCAACAGTTCCAGCCCGTCGTCGCCGGGGAGCATGATATCAAGCAAAATAAGCTCCGGCGTATCAAACGCCAGAGCCTCCATAAAAGCAGAACCGTCTGCGAAACCTCTGGCCTTAAGACCTGTTGTCTCTAATGTATATATTACAAGTTCGCGGATATTGTCGTCATCTTCCACGCAATATATCATCTTTTCAGTTCTCCTTCTTAGTATATCGTATATTTAATAAATCTTTGTCCGCCTTATCTGGTCTGCTGCTCTGCAGCAGGCCGCCGCAGACTAACTCTCGTGTATGATCGCGCTGTCTTTGTGTACGCCTGTGATAGAGAATTCCACCCACTCAGCGATATTTGTCGCATGATCTCCGATACGCTCAAGATATTTTGTCACCATGATCAGGTCAAAGATCCTCTTGCCGTTCTCACCTTTCTCTTCTTTAATGAAGTCGATCATCTCATCACGGACTTCCTCAAAATACTGGTCGATCTCATCGTCAGCCTTCATAACACTCTGTGCCAGTTCAAGATCCCGGTTCACATAAGCGGTAACGCTGTTGCGGACCATCTTGCTGACTTCCGATGCCATCGTACCGATCACATGGATTTCATCCGTCGCTGCAACTCCTTTGGAGGAAATGATGATCTCTGCAATATCGGATGTCTGGTCTCCGATACGCTCCATATCCGTGATCATCTTAAGTGCTGCCGAAATTCTTCTGAGATCCTTGGCAACCGGCTGCTGCTGGAGCAGAAGCTTTAAGCACAGTCTCTCGATATCTTTTTCGATCTGATCGATCTCTTCATCCTCTGAGATAATGATCTTTGCCTGCTCGATGCTGCCGTCTTTGAGCGCCTGTGTAGCTTTTGCGATCGCAGTCTCGCAGAGTTCTCCCATATGTGTAAGCTGCTCGTCAAGTGAGTGCAGCTGCTCATCAAACTTATTACGCATGATTTAACCGAACCTCCCTGTGATATAGTCTTCTGTTCTTTTATCAGACGGTATAGAGAATAATTTTTCTGTATCGTTGTACTCTACAACTTCTCCGAGCAGGAAGAAGGCTGTATTATCAGATACACGGACCGCCTGCTGCATGTTATGTGTGACCATGACTATAGTATAGTCTTTTTTCAACTCCATCGCAAGGTCTTCGATCTTGGATGTAGAAATCGGGTCAAGAGCTGATGTAGGCTCATCCATCAGGAGCACTTCCGGCTCTACCGCAAGGGCTCTGGCGATACAGAGTCTCTGCTGCTGTCCGCCTGACATGCCAAGCGCGCTCGTTTTCAGCCGGTCTTTACACTCGTCCCAGATCGCAGCATTACGCAGTGACTTTTCAACGATATCGTCCAGCTTTGCCTTGGAGCGGATACCGTGTGTCCTCGGTCCGAATGCAATATTATCATAAATGCTCATCGGGAAGGGATTCGGCTTCTGGAATACCATTCCGACGCGCTTTCTTAACATATTTACGTCCATACCCTTGAAGATATTCTCGCCGTCCAGAAGGATCTCGCCATCGATGCGGCATCCTTCCACGAGGTCATTCATACGGTTGATGGATTTCAGAAGAGTAGATTTACCGCAGCCGGAAGGTCCGATGAAAGCGGTGATCTTATTTGCTTCGATCTCAAGATTTACATTCTTCAGGGCTTTGAAATCACCGTAATATAAATCCAGATTCTTTATACTTAACTTAGACATTTCCTTTCCCTTTCTTTTACGCTTTCGTAAGTTTTCTTGCAATAAAACTTGACAGTGCGTTGATACCCACTACAAGTACGAGCAGGATTACTGCTGTTGCATACGCCTGATCCATGTAAAGACCCTCACTTGAGAGTACGTACATATGAAGAGCCAGCGTACGTCCGGATCCCATTATGCTGTCCGGGATCTGAGCCACGGTTCCTGATGTATACATCAGGGCTGCTGTCTCACCGACGATACGTCCGATGGCAAGGATCACACCTGCGAGCACGCCCGGGATCGCGGACGGCAGCACGATACGGAATACGGTACGGAGCTTTCCGGCTCCGAGTCCGAAGCTTCCCTCGCGATAGGAATCAGGGACCGCTTTCAGGGCCTCTTCTGTAGTCCTCATGATCAGCGGAAGAATCATGATCGCGATGGTAAAGGCACCTGCCAGAAGGGAGAATCCCCATCCAAGCGTATTTACGAAGAACAGCATACCGAAGAGTCCGTATACGATAGACGGGATACCCTGGAGCGTCTCCGTTGTAAGACGAATGACCTCAACGAATTTGTTTCCCCTTTTTGCATACTCTACAAGAAAGATCGCAGAGAAGATTCCGAAAGGAACCGCAATGATAAGGGATAACAGCGTCATAATGATCGTATTTACGAAAGCCGGCACTACCGACGCATTTTCAGAACTGTATTCCAGTGAAAAAAGTGACGGAGTGATGTGCGGCACACCATTGATCAGGATATATGCGATCAGGAAGATCAGCACGGCAAATGTGATGATCGCTGCCAGCATCACGAGCAGCATCACTACCAATGATCCCGGATGTTTCAGATATGTCCTGAACTTATCTCCTATCGTGGTCTTATTGACCATATTGATTTCTGTCTGTTTACTCATGATCCGCCCCCCTCTTCAGTAATGCTACGCTTAAGTTGATGATGAGGATGAATACAAAGAGCACAACTCCTGTTGCGATCAGCGCTTCTCTGTGAAGGCCTGTCGCATAACCCATCTCAATTACGATATTTCCGGTAAGAGTACGGATACCATCAAGGATACTTCCGGTAAGTCTTGCCTGGTTACCGACGATCATGATCACCGCCATCGTCTCACCGATCGCACGGCCGATCCCGAGGACAATTCCCGCGATCACACCTGATTTGGCTGCCGGAATGATGACACGGAAAATACTTCTCTCTTTTGTAGCGCCCAGTGCGAGCGAACCTTCATAATAGTGTGACGGCACTGCACGCATCGCGCTCTCGGTCGTCCCGATGATCGTCGGCAGGATCATCATGCCGAGGATCAGAGAAGCGGTCAGGATACTGTTGCCGTTACCCGGTTTGCTCACCAGCCCCGCTTTATAAAGCGCAGTTCCAAACTCGCGGATGAGCGGAACTACCACCACCAGACCGAAGAAGCCGTAGATAACTGACGGGATTCCTGCAAGCAGTTCTGTCGCCGCCTTCAGTGGTTTGTAAATCTGTTTCGGACAGTACATCGCCATGAATACAGAAGTCAGGATACCGATCGGCACACCGAAGATGATCGCTCCCGCCGTCACATAAAGGCTTCCTACGATCATCGGCAGGATTCCGAACTGTTCACTGTTCGGACGCCAGATCTCACCTGTGATAAATTTGATAAATCCGATTTCTCTCATTGCAGGGATTCCATTTGCGAACAGGAAGATGCAAATAAGCGCCACCGCAAGCACGGATGCACACGCGGCTACGAAAAAAACTCCCTGCATGAATTTTTCAGTCCATGCTTTTGATTTCATTTTTTCCTCCTGATGAGCCGGGAAGACATGCCCTATATCTGCCCGGCTCATAAATTAAAAGCGGAAATCTTTTCTTCAAGAATTTCTCTGTGTGTAATTTGTGACAGCTCAGCACGCGCCATTCGCAAAGAGGAACTCCTGTGCTTACTGCGGCTGAACCGTTGCTTTACTTAGATTGCATCCCATGTTGTCACATCGCCAAGATAGATGCTCTTAACCTGGTCAGATGACAGATCATCTGTCGGGTTGTTCTGGTTCACGATAACTGCGATACCGTCTGTAGCGATAACTGTTCCCTCAAGCTCAGCTGCCTCTTCGTCTTTAAGCTCTCTTGATGCCATACCGATATCATAGCTTCCCTCGATCGCGGATGTCATACCTGTAGTAGAATCAGATGTCTGAAGCTCGATAGATGCATTCGGGTTAACTGCTGCATAAGCCTCGATCAGTTTCTCCATCAGCGGAGATACAGATGAAGATCCGCCTACTACACAGCTTCCTTCCGGAGCACTTCCTGCATAAGCCTCAACGTCTGCTACCGGGATGTATCCCTCATCTGATACAACCTGCTGGCCTTCAGTACTCATGATGAATGCCATGAAGTCCGCAGCTACTGCATTATCAGAATCCGGTTTTACTGCTACATTGAACGGTCTGGATACTTTGTAAGTTCCATTCTCGATGTTCTCAGCCGTAGCATCAACTCCGTCGATCTTAACAGCCTTTACAAGAGACTCATCAAGAGATCCAAGAGAGATATAACCGATCGCATATTCGTTCTCAGATACAGTTGTCATCATAACTGATGTGCTGTTTGTAGTCTGAGCGTCCAGAGTGATCATATCGTTGTCCTCTTCATCTACAACGCCGAACAGCTCTGTGAAAGCTCCTCTTGTACCTGATCCTTCCTCACGTGTTACAGCTGTGATCATATTTGCCGCATCCCAGCTTCCGGACTCGCTGCCTTCTTCTGTTGTTGCTGCTGCATCTCCTTCAGCGGATGTGTCATCTGAGCTGCTTCCGCATCCTGCTGCCATAGCAGCTACCATTGATACTGTTGCTAATACTGCGATAAACTTTTTCATCTTCATTTTCGATAATCTCCTTTTCAATTCAGGTTATTATGTACTGCGCATCTTCATCTGCGCTGCCGCGGTTCGTTCTCTCCCGTTGACGCTATTCATCATAAAAGAGAAATGTAAAATGTAAAATCAACTCTATGTTAAATCTATGTAAAGTCGCAAAAAGCCCCAATTTGCGCTGTTTCGCACAAATCGAGGCTGATTTTCGCATCTTCTTTTATCAAATATGACGAGACTTTTCTATATTACTTCTGATGCCGTCACACCGGATCCGCAGCTACCCGAGGAGAAATTCTCCAAGGTCTTCTATTGTATAAAACACCTTGTCAGCTCCCGCATCCATGAATTTTTCTGCGACTTCCGCACATTTTGCGTCCCTCTCTTCCGGAGAGAGCGCTTCGTATTCTTCCTGTGTCAGTCCCATCTCGGAACTTCCGACTACGATGCCGGCCGACCAGACTCCCGCGTTCTTGCCTTCCTTGATATCAGATATCGTATCGCCCACTTTCAGGACACGGCGTACTTTTTTGATCCCGAGCGCCTCTATGTTGCGGAAGATCATATACGGATACGGACGGCCTTTCTGACCTGTAGAATCCGGGCTGAACCATACGTCCGGCTCATATCCTTTCTCCTTTGCTGCCGGAACGACGATCTCCATCATCTTGTCATTATATCCTGTGGTGGAACCAATCTTGATGCCGTTTCTTCTCAGACGGTTTACAGTTTCAACCACACCTGGTTTCGGATCGGAATAAAGGTGAAGGATGCTCAACAGCTTCTCCTCGAAAATCTGATACAATGCCTGTGCTTCTTCCTCTCCCGGCTCTTTGCCGTACTTCTCTGTCCAGAGTGCTTTGATCCGGTCCATCTTCAGCATGGTACGGATATGGTCGATCTTGAGCATGCCCATAGGCTCGCGCACTTCCTCCATGGTCGGCTCGATGCCGTACTGTTTAAAAACTTCCACGAATGCCTGCACCGGCGCCATGCATCCGAAATCTACCGTTGTTCCTGCCCAGTCAAAGATCACTGCCTTAATTTTCTTCATGATTGTACTCCTCCAGAAATTCTTTTATGATCGCACATACTTTCTCAATATCCTCGGGATAGATCTCACCGATATTTCCGATGCGGAAAGTCTCGGCCTCCGTCACCTTGCCCGGATAGATCGCGTATCCTCTGTCCTTGATATACTCGTACATCTGTGAAAATGTAAAGTGGCACTCTTCCGGATAGAAGAAAGTCGTGATGATCGGTCCCTGGTGGGTACTGTCAATATACGGACGGATCCCCATTTCAGCCATCTTTTCGATGAGAAGACGATTATTTTCTGTATAGCGTCTGCTTCTCGCCTCGATGCCTGTTTCTCGGATCTTCTCAGATCCGCATAGCCGGATTCGATCAGTTTTGTAATATTGATTTTCATGGTCTGTATGCCTTTCTGCAGATGTAGAGAATCTACAGAAAATTCTCCTTATCGCTCTTCTTTCTATGTTGAAAACATTATAACAGAAGAGAAAAACAGGCGGAGAAGGGATTGTGTTAAATGTTTGTAAAGCGCCAATCGCGATTCTCGCAATACCACCGGATTGTTTTGCGGATTCCCTCTTCAAAACCGATTTCTGGCTTCCAGCCCAATTCAGCGTATATCTTGGACGGATCGATCGCATACCTCAAATCATGACCTTTCCGATCCTCCACAAATGTGATAAGGCTTTCCGGTTTTCCGAGTTCTCTACATATAAAGCGGACAAGATCAATATTCTTCATCTCGTTATGTCCTCCCACATTGTAGACCTCGCCATCCTTTCCCCTGTGAATGATCAGATCGACCGCCCGGCAGTGATCTGTCACATAAAGCCAGTCTCTCACATTGATTCCCTTCCCATATACAGGGAGCGGCTTATCCTCCAACGCATTAAGGATCATCCGCGGGATGAACTTCTCCGGAAATTGAAATGGGCCATAATTGTTGGAACATCTGGAAATCGTTGTCTGCAATCCATAAGTCCTGCAGTATGCCTGCACGAGCAGATCTGCCGAGGCCTTTGATGCGCTGTACGGACTGCTTGTACGCAGAGGTGTTTCTTCATCAAACAGCAGATCCGGCCGATCAAGAGGAAGATCACCATAGACTTCGTCTGTCGAGACCTGATGGAATCTCCGGATTCCATATTTACAGCATGCATCCATCAGCACTGCTGTTCCCGTAATATTGGTCTCCAGAAACACAGAAGGCGCCTCGATCGATCTGTCCACATGGCTCTCAGCGGCAAAATTGACCACAATATCCGGATGTTCTTCTTCAAACACCTGATACACTGCCCCGCGATCACAGATATCCGCTTTCACAAAGCGTAGATTCTGTCTGTCCATCACCGCCGCTAAATTCGATAAATTACCGGCATAGGTCAGCTTATCCACACATATGACACGATAATCCGGATATGTCTCAAGCATATACAGTATAAAATTGCTTCCTATAAATCCGGCACCACCGGTAACAATAATTGTCCTGTCCGGCTGAAATAATTCATTCGTAAGCAGTTCGTTCTTGACCTGCTCTGTCCCATTCCCCATACTATGCATATTTTATTCTCGATTCAGTACCTGCCGATGCAGTCCATGATGTAAGGATCTTCAGATTAGCAGTTCACAGTCCCATACATCCACACCACTGTCCTGGAACACAGCTCTCAGATGTTCATGAAGCTGTTCCTTTGTCACGCCTTTCTTCAGGATCACCTGAACAAATCCGCCCCCTCCGGCACCGGAAATAAATCTCCCGTCTACCAGTTCTTCACATACCATAAGGATCTGGTCGATACAGGTATTAGTTGTCCCACTGTCCAGCTGGCAGGACAGATTCCAGTGACGGTTCAGAAGACGCGCAAACTCATCAATGTCTCCCTGCTCCAGTGCCAGCTTCATAAGTACTGCGACAGCTTTCATTTCATTCAGGGCTTCCAATGACTCCGGACGGTTTCCTATATATCCTCCTACCACGTCACGAAGCAGATTGCGCGCCAGACGTCTTTGTCCCGTATAGATCAGGGCAAACCGCTCTCTGAGCTCTTTCTTTGCCTCTTCCGGCATCTCGACTTTCTCTACTTTCAGATGCTGATCGATCCCCGGATTCGTTGTGATAAATTTTATCCCCCCGGTCAGACCGCCGACCTGATCCTGCCAGCCGCCTCCCGTGCTCATAATCTGCTCCATACCGAGTACAACATCGTAAATCTCATCGTCTGTTCTGTCCAGTCCGAGGAATTCAAAAATTCCCTTTACACATGCTCCCGAAAGGATACTGCTCGTCCCAAGTCCGGAACCTTTCGGCACACCGTATACCTGGGTGGAAAGATAAATACCACCGCCAAGCGTGCGGAGAATCTCCTGCAGGTCTGCCTCTCCCTGAACCGGTATGATACCGCATGCGATCAGAGCCGCTTTATGGAGCGCAAAAGAATCATAAGGATTGTGACAGTCCTGGATCTCTGCTGCATCCGTGATCTCCGTATACACGCCAATGTCTTTACTTTCAAACTCTACATGCAGCTCATCCAGCTTTTTGACCGTGATCTGCACCGGATATATTCCCCGCAGTTTGATCGCTGCGTTCAGGACGACTCCGCCCTTTTCATTGCAGTGCGGCGGTGTGTCCGTCCAGCCGCCTCCCCAGTTCACACGCACGGGAAGTGCGATATCGACTCTGTCCTTACTTATACGATAACCGCTGCTGTCCGGAAGATTCTTCTTTGCCGAATTATAAACTGCTCTTTGAATTGTACCAAAGCATTCCGTTTCCAGTGCATCATACTGCATCATCTCATAACTTGTCCCCGTATGCTTCATATATCTGGACAGCGCATAGTAGATTCTTATTTTCAATGAAAAGTCTGCTTCCTGGGCATCCTGCTCAAGAATGTGGAATATTTCCTCCGAAACTCCTCTTTTTCCAAATATCTCAAGAGCGTCCTGATAGTAATTCCCCTCCTCAAGCGCCCATACAAATCTCTTCGTGAGCACCCGGTTCTCAAGCTCGCCTTCCCATCTGTGAGCTGCAGCGATATCCGCTGAATTAAAGCTGGAATACAGGCTCATTCTCTCGCTTTCTTTCCACTTTCTGATCTCTTCAGGGGATGCGCTCCCCTGCGTCATCCTGTACAATACAGCCGCTGCATCCAGAGCTGCTTCATGGCTGGCGCATACCGGATATAAACGTGCAAACCAGAGATAAGACTCATCATCGTCCCACAGATCAGCCGGCTCGATTCCATTCTTCGCCATAAATTCTTCAAGAGAAATACCCATGAACTGCACACCGCCGGGATATTTTCCTTTCGGATTATCTTCTACCCCATATATCCGGACAACATATCTTCCATCTGTCAGTTCTGTGCCGTGGAGTACCGTATCCGCCGGAACATGGCGGTCGCACACCCGTACATGTGACAGCACCGCACCCGGTTCGATCACAGAATAGCCGATCACGTATGCATTCTCTATATATGCGCCGGCGCCGACTGCTGCGCGCCGTCCCACATAGGCATTGTGAGCCGCAAAGTTGTGTTCCGTAACAGCAGAATTTACCTGCCTCTTCCAGTCAAGGAATTCATAGTCCTGCACATCCTGTGTCACAAGGCGGCACAGCTCCCTCGTTGTTCCGAAATGGATAAACTCCGCCGGAGAAAGACAGATCAGTTTCATAGTAAAACCGCTGATCGCGTTCCATATCTTAGTCCTGCATTCGTGGAGAGCGTCATTCATGCTGCCCTCTGCTGCTTCTTTATAAAAATCTTCCAGTGTAGAGTCACCCGCCAGCGGATACAGAAAATCGCCGTAAAAACTGATCCTCGCCTCCTCGCTGCAGAACTGACGAAACTTCTCATCGTCAGGCCTGCCGTTCGTCGTGATCAGCCCGTACAACGCTTTCAGAAGCCCGCTCCCGAATATAACCGCTCCGGTGTCAAGATCTACATTACCGTCTTCGTTCACAGCGCCCACTTCCTGAAGCCATTCCTCTGTCTGCTTGTGAAGAAAACATTTTACATAATCATGTCCGTCATTTAAAAACACACCGTGATTCTTCCCGGTACTCACCGGCTCCTTGATCGAGATTGCTGCGGCACCGTCAAACTGTGCATCAATCTGAAGCGGATTAAAAAGAAGCAGAACATCTCCCGAAAGGACAAGCATCCCCTCCTGAATCCGGGACGGAACGCCGGACATGCCAATAATAAATTCATCAAAAAGTGTAGATCCGCGGCCATCCGGCAGCTCTCTCGGAACAGGTGAAAAAAGCTTACCCGTTGCTGAGTACTGGGGCACTCTCTTGCTGTCTCCGCCGGAATGAATCACAAGGATCCGGCGGTTTTGAAACGGATTTTCCTTCTCCGGATGCTGCTCTCCTATGTATCTCATAACCTGAAAAGTGGCTCCGCCGGAACCCACTCTCTTTCCTTCCGGATCCGGCAGGACTGCATAATGTGTCTCAGCCGGGAGCAGACCTTTCTCAAGGCGCTCGTCAATCTGCGTCCGGTAAGCCGACGCCTGATCCTCATTCGAGGCCGTCAGAATAATATAATCCCATTTAATAAAATTCTTCTTTCTCAGACTTCTCTCATAATCTTCCCATGAATCCAGATAAGACTGGCGGAGGAACAGATTCTTCATTTTCCTAAATCTCATGATGGTACTCCTGCTTTCTGTCTGCCGGGTGCAAAGTCCCGGCGACATTTTATTTTTTATCCTGAGTGGCGTTAATATCTGTTTATACTAATACCTTATAAGATTATCACGCAGGGGGGGAATAATCAAGATAATGACTAAAATAGTAAAAATGACAATCGGGTCAGCACACCGCCTCCCACTCTCTCACAACCTTACCGCTTCACCTGCATCAGACATGTCAGTATCACCCCCGCTACAGTTCCCAATACAAATCCAACTAAAGCGCTGATAAAGGTAACCATTCTGTCATCCGTCCTTTCCTGTACAAGTCATCTTTTATAGGACAGTATATACACAAGTTGATTCTGATATTCACCCGTCTGGAAACTTTAAGGATTTCTTCATTTACATTTTAAAAACATGTGTGCTATATTGTATGATGCATTGTTTCAGTCTGCAGCTTACATAGGAGGTACTGATTTTGGAAAACGTGAAATTGCTGTTCAGCTGTATCACACATGACATGATGGAACCCGTCGGTTATCTTCCGTGGGGACTGTGCGCGGGGTGTCTCTATCTTCTTGCACTGAAAATATGGCGTCGTTTCCGGAGAACATTGACTGACAGAAGCACTCTAACACACGATATTATACGCTTTCTTCTGATCGTATACGGTATTACCCTTCTTAAACTGGCGTTTTTCTCCAGAGAGCCCGGATCAAGGACCACTGTCAGCACTCATCTGTTTGATACATGGGGGACTACAATGCAGGCCCATGCTTTCTTCATAGAGAATATACTGATGTTCATACCCTTTGGCATTCTCATTCCCGTTGCATTTTCGAGAATGCGCGGGTTTGTGCGGTGTACTACCGCCGCTTTTACGTGCAGTGTTCTGCTGGAAGGCA
>NXNN01000121.1_pt1 | contig 13877 bp, 10 predicted proteins | sample 2041041 | NCBI WGS metagenome assembly NXNN01 (sample SAMN07660617, study PRJNA407663) | chicken gut metagenome | isolation source: caecum content treated with Lincosamide | host: Gallus gallus domesticus | place: Czech Republic: Brno | collected 2016 | reverse complement strand
GATTTTAAACGTATTAAATATTTACCGCGTTTAATTTTGTCTGAAATTTTTTGATATCTTGTTGACAAAAGCAAATCGTGTAGCTATAATTAAATCATACTAAAAAGATAGGAATTATAAAAGTTACAGTGAACAAAACATACCAGATAACCGGAATGACGTGTTCGGCGTGCTCTTCGGGCATAGAGCGCGTAGTCGGTAAAATGGAGGGAGTAAACAAAGTCGAAGTAAGCCTTATGGGTAAGTGCATGAGTGTATACTTCGATGAAAATGCCGTTTCAGAGCAGGCTATATTTGAAGCGGTAAAATCTCTCGGCTACGGAATATATAACGAGGGCGAACAGCCCGCGGGCAAAGAAAAGGCTCAGGATAAGCAGCTTTTTATAAGGTTTATAATATCGCTGTGCATACTCGTGCCGCTTTTGTACGTTTCCATGGGGCATATGATATCGCTCCCGCTTCCTGAATTTATTGACCCCGAATACTATCCGCAGTGGTTTGCGCTTTATCAGTGCATTCTCACGGCTGCGGTTATAGGCGTCAACTATAAATTTTTTACAAGCGGTACAAAAGCGTTATTCAAAAAAGTGCCGAATATGGATACTTTGGTATCGCTTGGCGCGGGCGTTTCGTTTTTATATTCGCTTGTAATGACCGTACTCATATTCGTCCGCTCGGGCGAGGCGGTGGCTCACGAATATGCGATGAACCTCTATTTTGAATCGGCTGCCACAATTCTGACGCTTGTAACCGTAGGAAAGTGGCTGGAAGAAAAGTCCAAGCGCCGCACGGGCAGCGAAATTGAAAAGCTTTTGAAGCTTGCGCCCGATAAGGTTACCAAAGAAGTGGGCGGCGAGCAGATTGTTATACCCGTTTCTCAGGTTGCCGTTGGCGATATACTTGTGGTAAAGCAGGGCGAATATATCCCCGTAGACGGCGTTATAATCGAAGGCAGCTCGTTTGTAGATAAATCTGCGGTTACGGGCGAAAGTCTTCCCGTTGAAGTAACGGTTGGCGATGCCGTAACTTCGGCGGCGCTCAACAAAAGCGGTGTCATAAAAATTCGCGCGCAGAAAATCGGCGCAGATACCACGCTTTCAAAAATTGTCAAAATGGTTCGCGAAGCGGGCGCTTCCAAACCTCCCATACAAAAATTTGCCGATAAGGTTGCGGGCGTTTTCGTTCCCGTAGTTACGGCGATAGCCTTGATTACTTTTGCCGTATGGCTAATAATAGACGGGGCTTTCGTGCCCGAGCATTGCGTGACTTATGCAATAAGCGTGCTGGTCGTTTCCTGTCCGTGCGCGCTCGGCCTTGCAACTCCCGTCGCAATTATGACGTCAACGGGCAAAGCGGCTTCGCTGGGAATTTTATATAAAGATGCCGAAAGTCTGCAAAAAGTATGCGACGTGAACGCCGTGCTTCTTGATAAAACGGCTACGCTTACTGAGGGCAAGCCTAAGGTAACCGATGTGCTTACCTTCGGCATTTCGCGCGAAAAAGCGCTTGAAATTGCGGGCGGTATAGAAAAAAATTCCAATCATCCGCTTGCAAAGTGCATTTCCGATTATGCCGCTTCGGCTGCCGCTACACAGTCCTTCAATTATATTGTGGGCAAGGGCGCAGAAGCGACAATAGGCGGCGTCAAGTACCTTTTGGGCAACGAAAAGCTTGTTTCTGCCGTTAAATTAAGCGCGGAGGTCAGGCGCGCCGCACTCAGCCTTTCAAAGCAGGGAAAGACGGTCGTTTACCTTGCGGACGAAAGCAAAGTCATAGCGCTTATAGCTGTTGCGGATACCCTTAAAGATGGCAGCAAAGAGGCTGTCGAACTTCTGAAAGACAGAAAAGTGCGCGTCGCTATGCTTACGGGCGATGAGGAGAATACGGCAAAAGCCATTGCCGACAGCGTAGGAATTGAAGACTTCATGTCTGAGGTTATGCCTGAAGACAAACTGCGCGCCGTAACGAACCTTCAGCAGGTTGGCGGATTTGTAGCAATGGTTGGAGACGGCATAAACGATTCGCCCGCGCTCAAGCAGGCTGACGTCGGTATAGCTATGGGTAGCGGCACAGACGTCGCAATCGATTCCGCCGACGTGGTTCTCGTAAGCGAGGACCTTCGCACGCTTGACGATATGTTCGAGCTTTCGCGCGCCACCGTGCGCAATATAAAGGAAAACCTTTTCTGGGCGTTTATTTACAATGTGATAATGATACCCGTAGCGGCGGGCGTGTTTGCGTGGGCAAACTTTACGTTCAATCCGATGATTGCGGCGGCGTGCATGTGCTTAAGTTCGCTGTTCGTGGTATTCAACGCGCTGAGACTGCTCAGGTTCAGAAATAAAAGGAATAAAAGACTTGCCGTGCCTGAAAACAATCAAGATGACAAGGCGGAGGAAGGTATTATGAAAACTATAGTAAATATAGACGGCATGTGCTGCGAACACTGCGCAAAGCGCGTAGAAAATGCTCTTTCTGCGGTCAGCGGAGTAGTCAGCGCAGACGTAAAACTTAAAAAGAACCTTGCAGTTGTGCGCAGCCGCGAACGTATTTCCGAAGAGGAAATCAAAAAGGTCGTTACCGATGCCGGTTATACCGTAACAAGCATTGAAGTCAAATGACAAAGTTATATAATTTATGACTTAATGCGCCAATAATACATTTTGACATATCTGCATACGAGGCATTATAATTATATCAAAGATTATCGGAGGGCGCGTATGCAGGATTTGGTGCAGGATACCATGCTTCTTGACAGACGCACAAAAGAACTTATAAAGGAATATGTGCCCGAAGGCGAGGTGCTGAGCAGCATAGTGTGCTTTTTTTCGGTATTTGCCGACAGCACGCGCGTGCGTATGCTTTCTGCGCTGGCCATTTCGGAAATGTGTGTAACCGATTTGTCGCGGGTGCTGGAAATTAATCAGACGACTGTATCGCATCAGCTGCGGCTTTTAAAAAACCTCGGCATAGTAAAATGCGAGCGGCACGGCAAGATTATATTTTACAGTCTTGTTAACGACACCGTGAACGACGTCATGCTCAAAGGCGTTGAGTTTTTAGGTTGCTGAAAAGTGCGGGTGTAAAAACCCGCGCTTTTTTTATGCGCATTAAGGCATTAATATTGCAAATATGCCCGCCGTTGTGCTATAATAATCAAAGAATACTTTCGGTTATTTTTTTATGGATATTATAAGGGAAAAACTCAGGCTTCTGCCGGATAATCCGGGCGTTTATATAATGCTGGACAAGTACTCCAACATAATATACGTCGGCAAGGCGCGCGTGCTCAAAAACAGGGTGCGGCAATATTTTCATTCCACGCCTAAGCCCGATAAAGTTATGCGCATGGTGGAAAATATAGCCGATTTCAACTATATCATCACCAAAACTGAGCGCGACGCGCTTGCGCTTGAAAATAACCTTATCAAAAAATATAAGCCGAAGTACAACATACTTTTAAAAGACGACAAAACTTACCCTTATATAAAAGTTGACCTGCACGACGATTTTCCTGCCTTTTATGTTACCAGAAAGGTCAAAAAGGACGGCGCGCGCTATTACGGTCCGTATATGGGCGGCGTCAGCTATAAAGACATACTTGAAATAATTCAGCTTACGTTTCAGGTCAGGCTGTGCCATACAGCCATAGGCGAAAAGCCTAAGCGCGAATGCCTCAATTACCACATAGGCAGGTGTCTTGCCCCGTGTGCGCATAAGTGCACTAAAACAGATTACGCTGCTTGCGTAAAAAAAGCTGTAAACTTCCTTGAAGGCAACTATAAGGACGCCGAAGCGCTGCTAAAGGAAAAAATGATGTCTGCCGCCGCGGGCGAAAATTTTGAACTTGCTCTCGATTACCGCAACAAGATTGAAATGCTGTCCAAACTTGAGGCGCGCAGAATAACTTCGCTTTCAAACTTCCTCGACGCAGACATTATCGCGTATACAACAAACAATCTGTATTCCGCCATAAACGTTCTCATAACGCGCAAGGGCGTAATGCAGGGCGGAACGAGCTACGCTCTGGAGGACGCTAACGCCTCCGACGCGGAAGCGCTTTCACAGTTTATTTCGCAGTATTATGCGGACAGGCTGCCGCCTTCGGAAATTATAACTGAAAGCTGCCTTGAGGACGAGAAGGAGCTTTTAGAGGCGTTCTTCAAAGAAAAATACGAAAAATCTGTTAAAATAACGTTTGCCAAGCAGGGCGTAAAGGCTCAGCTTTTGCAGATGGCGCAGGAAAACGCGCGCGAATACCTTGAAAAATCGATAGATAAAATAAGGCACAAAGACGATATGACCGTCAACGCCTGCAAGCGCCTCCAGAGCCTTCTTTTGCTTGAAGCTTATCCCCGACGCATGGAGTGTTACGATATATCCAACGTCAGCGGCGTGGATAAGGTGGGCTCTATGGTCGTATTTGTAGACGGCGAGGCGGAGCGCAGCAGTTACAGAAGGTTCCGAATAAAGACGGTGGAAGGCGCAAACGACTTTGCGTCTTTGCAGGAAGTTTTAACGCGCAGACTTTCAAAGTTGGGAACGCCCGAAGAGGAGCGCTTCCCCAAGCCCGACCTTATAATAATCGACGGCGGCAAGGGACAGCTTTCCGCAGTTAAAAGCATTTTCGACGATATGGGCGTAAGCGGAATAGAGCTTATTTCGCTTGCAAAGCGCGAGGAGGAAGTTTTTACCTGCAACAGCGAAGAAAGCGTAAAAATAGACCACAGGGATTTTGCGCTTAAAATGTTGCAGAGAATAAGGGACGAGGCGCACCGTTTTGCCATAACCTATTTCCGCAATCTTCATTCAAAGCGCAACCTTGAAAGCGTGCTTTCGGAAATAGACGGCGTGGGCAAAAAGAAGCGTATGGCGCTTATGGAAAAGTTCGGCACGATAGATAAAATCATGAGCGCAAGCGAAAAGGAACTTGCCGAAACGGAAGGCATAGGCCCTGCGCTTGCAAAAAACATCAAAGAATATTTTGAAGAGAAGTTATGAATAGGATAAATTGCGGACTCATTGTTTCCGATTTCGACGGAACATTGCTTACAACCAAACAGACTGTACCCCAAAAGGTAAAATCGGCCATAGACGAGTACATCGCCGCGGGCGGCATTTTTGCCGTATGTACGGGCAGAATGCTTGCCTCTATTCTGCCGCAGGTGCGCGCGCTAGGGCTCAAAGGGCTTGTGGCGGCGTATCAGGGTACGGTAATTGCAGATATAGAAAGCGGAAAAGTAATAAAAAACGGCGGTTTCGCGCTTTCACAGTCCGTTGAAATATGCAAGACCATTGAGGCGCGCGGCGAAGCCATAAACGCGTACGCCGACGACGTGCTTTACACAACGCTTCCCAAAGACGACAAACTGCTTGTAATGTACGAAAAGATAACAGGGATATATGCCGAACACGTTGACGGAAAAATGTCCGACTTTGTTGCGGCTCGCAATCTTTACTGCCAGAAAATAGTAAGCGTTGTAATGCCAGATAAAAAACTGGCTCTTTATAAATACCTTGCAGAAGAGCTTGGCGAAAAGTACGAGGTAACCTACAGTGCGGCGGTGCTGGTGGAGGTGTCGCCAAAGGGCGACGATAAAGGCGAGGCGCTTAAATTTATTGCTTCGCACTATAACATACCAATCGAAAAAACCGTTGCCGTAGGCGATAATCTTAACGACCTACCCATGATAAAGGCGGCGGGCACGGGTGTGGCGGTTGCTAACGCCGTGGACGAGTTCAGAACATTTGCCGACGACGTCTGCCCTTCCTGCGACGATGGCGGAGTGGCTGAAGTTATTAAAAAATACGGGCTTGCGTAGTACTATGTGTGAGATATTAGCGCCTGCAGGCGATAAAAACAGCGCTTTTGCGGCTATAAACAGCGGCGCAGATGCCATTTACCTCGGTTTAAAGCAGTTTTCGGCGCGTTCTTCAGCAGATAACTTCGGACTGGACGAGTTAAAGGAAATTATAAACTACGCCGCGCTTTTCGGCGTGCGCGTACACGTAGCCATGAATACGCTTGTAAAACAGGCGGAAACGGAAGACTTTATAAATTGCGCAAAAGCGGTGTGGCAGGCGGGCGCGGATGCAATTATCATACAGGATATTTTTCTTGGTCGGGCGATAAAAAAACCCTGCCCGCAGATTGTGTTGCACCTTTCAACACAGGCGGGCGTGTGCAACGAATACGGTGCAAGGCTTGCCGCTGAATTCGGTTTTTCGCGCGTAATTCTCGCAAGAGAAACGCAGTTTAAGGATATTGAAAAAATAGCAAAAATCATAGAAACCGAAGTATTCGTGCAAGGGGCATTGTGCACCTGCTTTTCGGGGCAATGCTATCTTTCGTCCTTTGCGGGCGGAAACAGCGGCAACCGCGGAAGGTGCAAACAGCCTTGCCGCAAGCTTTATTCGATTGACAGAAAGGGCTTTGAAGAAAAAGCCTACCGAATTTCGCTTTCCGACCTCTGCGCGGGCGAAAACATTATAAAACTTAAAGATGCGGGCGTGTATTCGTTCAAAATAGAAGGCAGAATGCGCCGCCCCGAATACGTTTCCGCAGCGGTAACTTACTATAAAGACATTTTAAACGGCAATACTGACGCAAAATCTTCCGACCTTTCGGCATTAAAGCGAACCTACAACCGCGGAAATTATACGCGCGGGCTTGCATTCGGTCAGGATAAATCGTTTTTATCTTCGGCAGTGCAGGGGCATATAGGCGAATACGTCGGCACGGTAAAGGTTGCAAACGGCAAATTTTTCTGCGAAAGCGCGCAGAAATTTGTAAAGGGCGACGGGTTCAAAATACTGCGTTCGGGCACGGAACTGTGCGGCGGAGTATTTGACGGTGAGGGTAAAGGCGGTTTTTACATCCGTACATCTCAGCGCCTTAAAAACGGCGACAAAGTTTTTGTAACTACCGATACTACCCTCAATGCAGCTCTCGTTTCCAAACAGCGCACGCTCAGTCTCGTCGTTTCGGCGTGGTTTGAAGAGGGGCAGTTCCCCCGCGTAAGCATTGACGGCGTTGAATATTCGGGAGCAGAAAAACTGGCGGCGGCAGAAAGCAGACCGCTTTCCGAAGAAGACATAACGGCGTGCTTTAAAAAGGTTGGCAATCTGCCTTTGAGCGTTCAGTTCGATAAGGTTTGCATAAAAGGCAGACCCTATCTCGGCATGGGTGCGCTCAATGCGTTCAGGCGCGCCGCTTACGAAAAATTTGTTTCAGCCCTTACATTCAAAGACAGAAACAGTTTAGGCGCAAACGTTACAATACCCGCGCCTTACAATAAAAATAATTCAAAAACAGCAGTAATAAGCACTGACCTTAACGGCGTGCGCGCCGATATAGGCATACTCAAGCTGAATAGTTTTGACGAAGATATCAAAGCGCTTACCAAAGATTTTTCCGGCGAAAAATTTCTGTTTCTGCCGCCTTTTTTAAGCGGCGATGAAGTGGAAAAAGTAAAGGACATCGCCGTTAATTTTGACGGAATATATTGCGACGGCTTTTACGGCATTGTGCTTGCGCGCGAACTTAATAAGCCGCTTTTTGCGGGTACGGGGTTCAACGCGGCAAATACCTTTGCGGCAGAATACCTTAAAAACAATACAAAATATTACTGCATTTCAAAAGAACTTACTCTTGCAGAGAGCGCGCCGCTCCGCACCGAAAATGCCTTTGCGCTTTATGCGGGCGGAATTAAGGTGATGGACCTTGTTTACTGTCCGTTCGGGCGCGCGTGCCAGTCTTGCGATAAGCGCAGGGTTTACACGCTTACCGACGATGCGGGCAGGGAATTCCCCTTAAGGCGTTACGAAACGTCGGTATGCAGATTCGAGCTGTATAACTGCGCAAATCTTTTAACTGCGCACGGCGATTTCGGAGCGCTTGCAGATTTTTCAGTTGAACGCGACCCCGCAGCGCTTTCATCCTATCTATTGGAAGAAAACGCGCTTAAAAACAAGCTCGGCAAAGTTACGCGCGGGCACGGTCAGTCGCCCGTACTCTGATTAAACGACTTAAAATTAATGGTTTGCGGCAATCTGTTGCATAAAATATCGCCTTGAGCACAGAAAGTCAGGGCGGCGGAAGAATATGAATACTCAATTTTTTGAAAAACTTGAACTTAATAAAGTGCTTGCAAAGTGCGCCGAGTTCGCCGCGCTTGAAGGCGCTAAAAAGCTTATAGCGGAAAGTTTGCCTTCGGAAGATATAGAAGAGGTTCGTTCGCGCCTTAACCGCACGGAGGAAGCCGAGCTTTTGTTGTACAGATACGGCGTTTCGGGCGTCGAATACTTTGAAGACTGCTCCGACCTTCTTTCAAGAGCGGAAAAGGGCAGCACGCTTTCCTGCGGAGAACTAATGCAGGTTAACGCGCTCAACCGTGCGGCGCGCATTGCGCACACTTCGGTATCGGCTGCCGCAGACGAAAATATTACGCTTCTTAAGGCCGACTGCGCCAGGCTTTATTATGACCAACCGCTTGAAGACGATATAAACTTTGCCATACTTTCCGACAGCGAGGTAAACGACCACGCTAGCGAAAAACTTGCCGAAATCCGTACAAAAATCAAATCGCTGAACGCGAGGATAAGGGGCAAACTTTCGGAGTATATAACAGGTCCTACGGCATCATATCTTCAGGATGCGTCTGTTACCATGCGTAACGACCGCTTTGTTATTCCTGTAAAGGCGGAGTATAAAAACAGAATACGCGGCTTCGTTCACGACCGTTCGCAGACGGGTGCAACATTTTTTATTGAACCTGAATATGTTCTTGAAATGAATAACGAGCTTATCGCCCTCACCATAGACGAGCGCGAGGAAGTGGAGCGCATATTAAAAAGCTTTTCCAAAAGATTCGGTGCGCTCTCCGATAAGCTTAAAACGGATATGGAAGTGCTCGCCTCGCTCGATTCTTGCTATGCCCGCGCGCAGTATGCATATTCGCTTAAAGCCGTAAAACCCAACGTTAACAAGCGCGGCTATATAAATATAGTCAAGGGCAGACATCCGCTTATCGATAAAACAAGGATAGTCCCCGTAAGCGTGGAGCTTGGCGGCAATTACAATTTTCTGCTTTTAAGCGGCGCGAATACGGGCGGCAAAACGGTTACGCTTAAAATGACTGGTCTTTTCTGCCTTATGGCGGCGTGCGGACTTTTTATTCCTGCCGCGGTCGGCAGTTCGGTAGGCGTGTTCGATAACGTTTTCTGCGACCTTGGCGACAGTCAGAGCATAGAAGAAAGTCTTTCAACGTTCTCTTCGCATATTAAAACAGTAATAGAAATTGTCAAGGGTGTAAACTCCGACAGTCTTGTGCTTATTGACGAACTCGGCGGCGGCACAAACCCCGACGAAGGACAGGCGCTTGCCCGCGCCGTGGTAGAAAAACTGCTCGCCTCCGGTTGCAAAGGCATTGTAACAACACATTTCACCGCGCTCAAGGAATTCGCCTTCGGCGCTAAAGGCATTGAAAATGCCAGCATGGAGTTTGATTCGGCAACGTTAAAGCCGCTTTATCGCATAAAAATAGGCATGCCGGGTTCGAGTAACGCGCTTGCCATATGCAGGCGTATGGGACTTCCAGAAGACGTGCTGGACAGCGCCGTTTCTTATCTTTCCGAAGGCGGGCGCGCATTTGAAAATATTGTGCGAAGTGCGGAAGAAAGCAGGGTCAAAGCCGAACAGCTTGTTACGGAAAACGAACAGTTAAAGTCTGAACTGAAGCGCAAAATAGCCGAAGCTGACGCAAAAGCTCAGTCGCTTGACAACGAGCGGGCAAAACTTTTCAATAACGCCAGGGCAGAGAGCCGCAGAATTGTAAACGAGCGCGCCGCCGAAGCCGAAGAGATGCTTGCTGAAATAGAGGATATTTTCAAAAAGGAAGAAATTTCCGAAGCCGACCTAATAAAGGCGCGAACGCTGAAAAATAAAATAAAGGACGCCGCGTTCAGGGAGGAGGCTTCTCAGGAGCGGCAGACGCCATACGCTCCCGCAGATAAAAATAACGTGCATGTCGGCGACAGGGTTTTTGTAAAGCCTATGCAGACGGAGGGCGAAGTGCTTTCCTTTTCGCCGGCTAAGGGTGAAGCCGAGGTTGCGTGCGGGAGCATGAAGCTTAGGTGCAAGCTTGCCGAACTTCTCATAATAGGCAAAAAAAAGGTTGCCGCCAAACAAGACAACGTGCGCGTAGTGCGCAAAATTGCGCCCTCCAGACCTCTGCTTGAAATCAACGTTCTGGGAATGACGGTAGAGGAAGCGCTGTACGAGGTCGATAATTTTATAGATAAAGCCGTAACCGATAACCTTGAAGAAATAAAAGTAATTCACGGCGTAGGTACAGGCAGACTGAGAAAGGCTATCGCCGAACATCTTAAAAGGCACAAAAACGTTGAAAGTTTTCGTTCTGGCAAATACGGCGAGGGCGAAACGGGCGTAACGATAATAAAACTGAAATAGCAACGGAATATGTCTGGCGCAGTTTTTAACGCGCGTCAGAATAAAAACAGGCAATAATTTACCTTAATGCTAATAATATATAAATAGTATTTGCTTTTTAGGGGTAAACTGTTGAAGAACAAGATTATTGCCATTGTAACAAACCTTATCATCTGCGCCGTTATCACGGTTACGGCGCTTGTAGGCTTTTTCGGCGCGGGGGCGGTTACCGTATCGGATAACGACAGTAACGTGTATTACCGCAGTCAATCTGAAAGCGAAGTGTGCCTGATGTTCAACGTATATCAGAACACGGACGAGGTTTACGAAATTTTGGACCTTCTGGACGAGTACAACGCAAAAGCTACGTTTTTTATCGGCGGAAGCTGGGCGGACGATAACGTAGACTGCGTGCGCGAAATTTTTACGCGCGGACAGGAGGTGGCAAGCCACGGCTATTTCCATAAGGACCATTCCCAGCTTTCCTACGACGGAAATATGGAGGAAATAGCGCCCAGCGCAAAGCTTATCAATATGATTTGCAACACAAAAATAAGCCTTTTTGCGCCGCCTTCGGGTGCGTTTAACGATTATACCGTAAACGCTTGCGCGGCGCTCGGGTTAAAGCTTATAATGTGGAGCAAAGATACGATCGACTGGCGCGACAGCGATCCTGACCTCATATTTTCGCGCGCTACAAAGAATCTGCAAGGCGGAGACTTTATTTTAATGCACCCCACGGAGAGTACGGTAAAAGCTCTGCCTAAAATTTTAGGATACATAAGAAACAGCGGCCTTGCCGCCTGTACGGTTTCGCACAGTATAGGAGAATAAATGGTACATTTTAAAACACTGGATAACGGAATAAGACTTGTCGTAAAGCGCATGGAAGGACTTATGTCTGTAAGCATGGGCGTGCTCGTTGGCACGGGCGCGAATGTTGAATCTGACGAGGAAGACGGCATTTCTCATTTCATAGAGCACATGATGTTCAAGGGCACCCAAAAGCGCTCTGCCTTTGCAATATCCGACGAAATGGACAGAATAGGTGCGCAGACCAACGCCTTTACGGGCAAAGATCTTACGTGCTATTACGCAAAATCCACAACGGAAAACGCCGCCAAGGCTTTTGAAATTCTTGCCGACCTCTTTTTGAACAGCACTTTCCCCGAAGACGAGATGGCGCGCGAAAAGGGTGTAATAATCGAAGAAATAAGCATGAATGAAGATACGCCCGACGACCTCTGCCTTGACGTGCTCGGCGAAGCGTATTACGGCCGTGAAGGCTACGGCAGAAACATTCTCGGTCCGCGCAAAAACGTCAACGGCTTTACAAAAGCCGACGTTAAAAAGTATATGAATTGCCGCTATACAACCGATAATATCGTTATTTCCATGGCTGGCAATATAGATATAAATCTTGCGGAAGAACTTGCCGAAAAATATTTTTCGCATCTTGCGCCCACTAAAAAAGACGTGCGTAATATTCCCGTAAATTTAAAGCATCAGTCGCTTGTTAAATATAAGGATATCGAGCAGGTGCACCTTGCGTTGTGCTATCCGTCGGTAAAGCGTTACGACAGATTGTACGACGCAGCTCAGGTAATGAATTCCGTGCTTGGCGGAAGCATGAGTTCGCGCCTTTTCCAGACCGTGCGCGAAAAGCTTGGTCTTGCCTATACCGTATATTCGTACAACACTTCGTATTCCGATACGGGTACGCAGGTGATTTATGCGGGCGTAAATGCCGAGAATTTTAAAAAATCTGTAGACGCCATATATAAATGCATAGAAGACATAAAGCGCAAAGATATTAGCGTGGACGAGTTCAACCGTGGAAAGGAACAGCTTAAGGCGTCGTCCATTTTTGCCCAGGAAAGTACAAGCTCGCAGATGCTTCTTTACGGCAAGGAACTTATGTACAGCGGCAAGCTTTACGACTTTGAAGAGCGCATTGCAAGCGTCAACGCCGTTACCATGGACGACGTCTACGAATCGATAGACAACGCGTTCGACAGCTCGCGTATGGCGGCTGCGGTAGTCGGAAAGGTTAAAAAGCCGCTTGAAATATAATTTATGTCAGACATAAAGTATGGCTTTGACCCCGTTTTCAACGCTGAAAGCCGCGTTCTTATTCTGGGAAGTTTTCCGTCAGTAAAGAGCAGACAGGTTGAATTTTATTACGGAAACAAACAGAACAGATTCTGGAAAACTTTATGCGGCTTTTTCAATCAGCCCGTGCCGGACGGGACGGAACTTAAGCGCGCTTTTCTGCTTGAAAGGCGCGTTGCGTTGTGGGATATTGTTACCGAGTGCGAAATAGACGGGTCAAGCGACTCGTCTATAAAAAATTATAAGGTTGCGCGCCTTGAAGACGTACTTTCGGTCGCGCCGATAGAGCTTATAATTTTAAACGGCGGCAAGGCGTTTGAAATTTTTAAAAAATATTATCCCGATATCTTGGTGCCGTGGGTAAAACTGCCGTCAACCAGTCCCGCAAACACGCGGGACGGAACGGCGCAGTGGCACGAAGCTCTTGAAAAAGTTTTCGGTAATTCAAACGCGCAATGAGCGGGCGGAGGCAATATGGTTACATACGAAGAAGTTCTTGCTGAACTTTATAGCTTATCAGATAAAAATTTTGCAGATTTTCAGCGCAGAATAATAGCCGATAACAAGCTTGAAATTATAGGCGTGCGCACGCCCGATATGCGCCGACTTGCCAAAAAGTACAAAGGGGAGTACGCTGCCTTTGCAAGCTTTGAAGAAAGGTTTTACGAGGTGGTTTTTATAAAGCTTACGCTGGCGTCTCAGCTTCCGCTTAAGGAATTTTTGTCTGTTTCCGACAGTTGCGTTAACAGCTTAACCGACTGGGCGCTGTGCGACTGCTTTGCTCCCGCGTGCATTCAAAAGAATAGGGAAGAGTATATTGATTTTATAAAAAGATATCTCTGCTGCGAAAACGGCTATAACGGCGGTGAGTACGTGCGGCGTTTTGCTCTGACTACGTTGCTGCATTTTTATGTTGAGGAAAAGTATCTGCCTTTAATATCGGAAAGCATACAAAACTGCAACCCGAATAAATATTATGTGATGATGGCGGCGGCGTGGTTGCTTGCTGAAGTGCTTATAAAGCATTACGAGGTCGGTTTGCAGATTTTGCAAAGTACTATGTGTGACGTAAAAGTCAGAAATAAAGCCATTTCCAAGGCTTGCGACAGCTTCCGCGTTACAAAAGAGCAGAAAGATTTTTTAAAATCGTTAAGAGTTAAAATCGGTTAAGTGCAGTCAGGCACAGTTAAAACGGTTTAATCTTTGCTTTGATTCAGAGGTTAAAACAAGTCCTTGGTTTTTCTGCAATTTAAAATTGCCGCAATTTAAAATGCGAATAACGGAAAATGAATCAAGTTTCAAGCGCGGGGAGTAT
>NXNN01000119.1_pt1 | contig 13972 bp, 7 predicted proteins | sample 2041041 | NCBI WGS metagenome assembly NXNN01 (sample SAMN07660617, study PRJNA407663) | chicken gut metagenome | isolation source: caecum content treated with Lincosamide | host: Gallus gallus domesticus | place: Czech Republic: Brno | collected 2016 | reverse complement strand
ATATTTTTTTTTTTTTTAAAAGAAGAAGCCGGCATACGATTTCTAGTCCGGTCTCGGGGGCTGGGAGATTTATATAAGAAACAGAAAAAAAGCCGCCCCAAAACACCCAAAAAACGAAAAAATCTGAAAAAAACAGCGGGTATGAAAAAACATAATGCCTCAGGAAATAAAAGAAAGAAAAACCGCCGCAACGGATTATGTTGCGGATAAATAGTGTATGCCTTTCCGCATCCCCTCGGAAACGCAAAACAAAAAGCGCAAGCGGCAGGTCTTCCGGCTTACAACAGCGGTTTTATGCACGCTTCCCTTCCCACTTCAAAGCAGTGAAAAGCGTGCGCCGCTGAAACGGCAGCGGGGGCTGCGGGGCAATTGGCCCAGACTTCCCTATTAAACGCCCTTATCTTATCGGGGCGTGCCTGCATGCGCCATTGAGTTTTGTATTATTTTATAAATTAAGTTAACTTTTGTCAAGCAAAACGCCGCATACGGCAATTTCAGCCAGGTATAAAGCCGCGTTTGCCCGCGTAAAATTATTAAAGCGGTTAAACGTTGACAGCCGCATTGCTTATATGCTAAAATTTTTGTGTTCATATATAAACATATGCAAATGCGCATACGCACATTAGTTATAAAGCCGCACGGCTACGGTGATTGAATGGAATTTGAAGAGAGCGATAAAAATACGCGCAAAGACGACGATTGCGCGGCTGACGAAACTGCAGGCAGTAAAAAGACAAATATTGCCGAGGCAAATTCATTGCCAAGTTCAGTTTACGTCAGCGAAACTTCTGATATGGGAGCTGCTGAAAACGCAAAAGCCGCAAACGACAATTTTGGCAGCGCTGACCTAAAATACAAAAGCCCGAAAGACGCCGCTATGGGCGGAGTGTTGGGGCTTTTTATCGGACTTGCAGTAATAATACCAGGAGTAAGCGGTTCGGCTGTGGCGATAATTATGAAGCTTTACGAAAAGCTTCTGTATGCCATAGGCAATATTTTCCGCAATTTCAAAAGCTGTTTAATTTTTCTGCTGCCGATTGCGGCGGGCGCGGTAGTCGGATTTGTTCTCGGGTTCTTTGTAGTAAAAACATTGCTGGACTTAATGATGTTCGCGGTAGTCGCGCTTTTTGCCGGTCTTATGCTGGGAGCATTCCCTTCAGTAACAGACGAGATAAAAAGTGAAAAGCACACTCCGCTGAGAATAGTTCTGTTTATCGCGGGGCTGCTTATACCTATAGCCATATCGCTTACGGCGGTATTTGCGGGCGGCGGACGTCAGAGTCTTGAAAATCCTCAAGCGTTGCAATATCTGCTTTACTTTGTTCTTGGTTTTGCGGTAGCGCTTACTCAGCTTGTACCCGGGCTCAGCGCCACGGCGCTGCTTATGACGACGGGTCACTACGTGCCCCTAGTTGAATCGGTAAGCCTTACTTACTGGCAGAACAACCCCGAAATTTTTGCCATTTACGCCTGCCTTATTGCGGGATTTGTTGCGGGACTTTTATGCTTTGCCAAACTTATAGGTCTTTTGCTTAAAAAATGGCGCGCGGCGACGTTCCACGCCGTTGCGGGACTTGCGCTCGGTTCTGCAATTACAATGTTTTTCAATCCCGAAATGTACGCGAAATATCTTAAATGGGCTGGCGGAGAAAGATTCGGGCCCGACCTGCTTTTCGGCACGCTGCTTTTTATTGTCGGCGTTGCGATTGCATACGTATTTGTAAGAATTCAGCGAAAAAAATCGTTACCATTAAAGAAGTAACAGTTAAAGCGGCGCGCCTGCAGTCCGGCAGGCGCGCCGCTTTATTTACGCATTCTTTTTATTCCACGGGCGAACATCTCCGCTTGCCTTGAAGTTATACACGGGCACAATTCGCCTTACAATTTCAGCCGTCTCTGTAATATTGCCCTCTATATCTTTAAGACTTTTATATGCCATAGGACTTTCGTCCAGCGTATCGGCACCTACAGACGTAGTGTAAATGCCCTGCATCTGCTCGCGGAATTCTTCCACCGTAAGTTTTGCCTTAGCCTCGCCGCGGCTCAAAATTCTGCCCGCACCGTGAGGAGCGGAATAATTCCAGTCGGGATTGCCAAGCCCGCGGCAGATAAGCGAACCATCGCGCATATTGATGGGGATAAGCAACCTTTCGCCAAAGCGGGCAGATACCGCGCCCTTCCTTAAAATGCCGCTTTCGGTATCGATATAGTTATGAATGGTTGTAAAACTGTCGGCAACGGTAAGCCCCATAGCGCGCATTATATCTCCGGCAATCGCCCTTCGGTTGACCCCCGCATATGCCTGAACTATGTACATATCGTGCAAATAGTTTTCAAGATTTTCCCCTGTAAGGTAAGCCATATCGCGCGGGATATCGTATTCGGCGCGGACGGCGGCAACAGCCGCAGGTATTTTGTCTGTATTGCCGCTCAGGGCAAACGAGGCGGCAACCTCCCTTATCTTTTCCTCGCGCTCGGCGCATAAAGAAGCATATGCAAGCCCCTGATAGTACTTAGCGACCTCCGTGCCCAAATGCCTGCTGCCGCTGTGAATTACAAGATAAAGTCTGCCGTCTTCGTCCCTGTCCACCTCAATGAAGTGGTTTCCGCCGCCAAGCGTGCCAACGCTGCGCCTTGCCAGGTCAAGGTCAGCCTTATCGCGGCAAATAAGTTGGTCTATGCGCGTAAATTCAGCCATACTATGGGGGCAATTGCGCACATTAAGTCCCGACGGGATATTATTGCGTATAAAATTATCAAGCGCGGCAAAATTAATTTCGCGCTCTTTGAGCTCGGCAAGAAACATTCCGCACCCGATATCCACGCCGACCATAGCGGGCACGACAGCGCGCCCCACCGTCATGGTAGTGCCTATCGTACACCCCGCGCCTGCGTGAACGTCGGGCATGATGCGTATTTTGCTATCGGCAAAGGGTGCAAAATTGCACATAGCCGCAACCTGTTCTTCTGCGCTTGGCTCAATTACGTCAGTAAAAATTTTTGCAGTGTTATATATACCTTTTATAATCTTCATATCCTTCACCTCTTTAATCCCTTTAATTCAACTTCTGTTTTGCTTGTTGCAGTTTAATTATACTATTCAATTTAAGTGCTGTAAATGCGCAGTTTATTTTAATTTTAAGACCCCCTAATATTTAATATAATCAGAATAATATTGTCTTTTTTAACTTAAAAATGCAGTAAAATAGTTTTATTACACTATTGAAAACGACCCCTTTTTATGGTATAATATTGTCATGGACAAAATAAAAATATACCTTCCGCAGAAAATTGCGGACATTTTAGACAAAGACGCCGAAGCTTTTGAATTTTTTAAGCGCGACGGCATAACGATTAACAGAAACGCTTTGCTTACAAAGCTTATATTAAACTACGGGGAAGCTTTCGCGCGGGAAAGAAACAGACTTGCTGCCGTAATAAGGTCGCACTACGATTGCGCGGAAATATCCGATGAAAAAGCGGCAGAATTATGCGCTGAGATAACCGAAACGTTGTACGCGCGCGAAGACGGTGAAAGAAGGCTTGACGCCGTTATTTCGCTTAAGCCAACAAGCCTTTCGCAAAGCGCCATTGAATATACCGAAAATTATCTGCTTGACGGAAGAAGCCTTTCGGAATACTTCCGCGGAATGATAACCTCCTACGCCTCGCTCCCCCAGGACAGGCGCGAAACAATTATATTCAGGCCGCAATATGAGGCAATTAAAAAGGCGATTGCTGAAAAAAAGAAGGTATTCATAACGACCACGCGCGACAAGGGTTTTGAAATTTCGCCATACGAAATAGTTGGTTCTAAAGAAGAGATGCATTTATACGTTATAGGCATGCGCGGCGGAAGTACCACGTTCAGACTTTCGCGCATAACAAGCGTAAAAATATTAGGAGCAGATGCCGAAATTACCGATGAGCAGGTGAAAGTTGCCCTTAAAATGATTAAATACGGACCACAATTTTATTACGGTACAAACGAAGAAGAAGTATGCGTCAGCCTTACTCCGCGCGGAATGAAAAAATGGAAAAGCATTTATGTGCACCGCCCGCTCCCCGACAGAATTGAAGGCAATTTAATGTATTTCAATTGTTCGCACATACAGATTATACAGTATTTTCTGCGCTTCGGAGCTGACGCAGAAATTTTATGCCCCGAATATATGAGGCGCGAACTTAAGAACTTTTACACAGCCGCCGCAAATCTTTATTCCGACTGATTTGCTGTAATGCTGTATATAAAACCCGTTTATTGCGATGCTGCATATAAAACTCCTTATTGCAATGTCGCATATAAAACCCGCGCCGCCGCAGAAATCTGCGGCGGCGCGGGTTAATTATTAAACTTTATAACAGTCTTGCACTCTTACATTAAACAGTTTTTAGCGGCTGATTTTAATCCGTTCCGCCATATATGCGGGGCAATTTTAATTTAAAGACTGAAAATCTAATATTTATAGCAACACCTTAAACATTTATAAAGCAACCGCGCCGTTACAAATTTCAGCTTTCACCTTTGAGCGAAGAAATTACAAGGTCGCAACACTTTAAAAGTATCTGAATGCATTCGGTGAGCAAAACTTTATCCTCGGCGGACAGCACTCCATTTTTTGCCGCTTCGTTGCAGATAAGCGCGGCATAATTGAAAGACGAATACATACTTTTAAGGTTTTCTTCTTGCGCGGAAAAAGAGTTTTGCGCCGTGATATGAAAATTATAAATATCCTGAAGCTTTGGCGAGGCCTCTTTAAGCGCAGATAGCTTTCCGCTTGCGGCTACCCCCTCAACTTTGTTCTTGAACTTTTTAACAAGGTCAGCCATTCTGAGTTCTTCAAAATCTGGCATAAAAATCACCTTCCCTTGCATTGGTTGAGGCATATTGCCGCACCAATTCCAAATTTAACTTAATAAGCACATAAGATTTAAGCGCCGCTGTAAACGGCTCAATAACACAGCAACGCGAGAACACAACATCATTATACTACAACGTCGTGATAACTCAACGAGCGAAAACCACACCGCGAAATCAACACCACTGCTCGCTATAGCTTAACAACTTTGCGGCGCAGCACAACAACGCAATAACAAAACAGAGCGAGAACGCACGTAACGATAACGCAACAGCACAATCAACGCATAACTGCGCAAAATCAGTTGCTTAGCAGAAACGGCGCAAAGCAAAACATACAGAATAAATTTAAGGCGGGACTTAAAGCCCCGCCTTTTATATTACTTGTTTGTTATTTCTTCGGCGGGATTATTTACCACGCTGTTGAAGCCGGGGTTGATTACGGGAGACATATTCTTGTACTCCTTTACGCCCGTACCAGCGGGAATAAGCTTGCCTATGATAACGTTTTCCTTGAGGCCCATAAGAGGGTCTACCTTGTTCTTTATAGCTGCGTCGGTAAGAACGCGTGCCGTTTCCTGGAAGGATGCAGCCGAAAGGAATGAATCGGTAGAGAGCGCAGCCTTGGTTATGCCGAGGAGAACGCGCTTCTGAAGTGCGGGCATGCCGCCGCTTTCTATTGCCTTCTGGTTGGCTTCTTCAACAGCGAACATATCAACGGTTTCGCCGGGAAGAAGGTCGGTTGAACCAGCGCTTTCAATTCTTACCTTGCGGAGCATCTGGCGAACGATGATTTCAACGTGTTTATCGTTAATGTCAACGCCCTGAGAACGGTAAACGGACTGAACCTGTTCAAGAATGTAGTCCTGAACGCCCTTAACGCCCGATATGCGGAGAATATCCTGAGGATATACCGAACCGGCATTGAGCACGGTACCGGGTTCAACCTTTTCGCCGCTCTTGACTTTGAGCTCTGCATTGAAGGGAAGCGTGTATTCCTTTTTAACCTCTCCCGTTACAGGGTCGCGCACAATAACGTGCTTGAGGTTGTCGCTGTCGTCGATGGAAACAACGCCCGAAACTTCGCAAAGGGTCGAGCAGCCCTTGGGTTTGCGCGCTTCGAAAAGTTCTTCTACGCGGGGAAGACCCTGGGTGATGTCGCCCGTAGCCGCTATACCGCCGGTATGGAAGGTACGCATGGTAAGCTGGGTACCGGGCTCGCCTATGGACTGAGCCGCGATGACGCCTACCGCCTCGCCCACCTGTACGGGGGTGTTGGTAGCCATGTTCTTGCCGTAGCACTTTGCGCATACGCCGTAACGCGAGTTGCAGCTGAATATCGAGCGGATGGATACCTGCTCTATGCCTGCATCCACAATCTTCTTTGCGATTGCATCGGTAACGAATTCGTTCTGACCTATGATTACGTTGCCGTCTTTATCCTTGACGTCTTCGGCAACGAATCTGCCCTGAATTCTGTCTTCAAGGCCTTCGATAACTTCGCCGTTGGGTCCGATTATGGCCTTTACTATCATGCCGCGAGGCTTCTTGCTGCCAGCCATGCAGTCTTCTTCGCGGACGATAACATCCTGCGAAACGTCTACGAGACGGCGGGTAAGGTAGCCCGAGTCTGCCGTTTTAAGTGCGGTATCGGCAAGACCTTTACGTCCGCCGTGCGACGAAATGAAGTATTCAAGAACGGAAAGACCCTGTCTGAAGCACGACTTAACGGGTACTTCTATCTTTTTACCCTGAGGGTTAACCATCAGGCCGCGCATGCCGGAAAGCTGTTTCATCTGGTCGATTGAACCGCGGGCGCCCGAGTTAGCCATCATCCATATGGGGTTGAACTTATCGAGCGATTTTTTGAGCGCGTCGGTAACTTCGTCGGTAGCGTCGTCCCACGCCTTGATTACGGCGTTGTAGCGCTCTTCCTCTCTGAGGAGGCCGCGCTGGTACTTGCGCTCTATCTGGAAGACTTTCTGTTCGGTATCTTCAACTATTTTCTTCTTTTCGTCGGGGATATGCATGTCGAATACCGACGTGGTTATTGCGCCGACGGTGGAATACTTATAGCCGAGGGTCTTGATTTTGTCGAGAACGTCGGCCGCTCTGGGAGCGCCGCCCGTCTTGAAGCAGCGTTCAACGATTTTGCCGAGCTGCTTTTTGCCTACCGCGACGTTAGAGCCGAGGAAGTCGTAAGAAATTTCGTACTTGAGGTAGTCTTCCTTATTCTTCCTTACAACAAAGCCGAGGTCCTGAGGCATTTCGTTGTTGAATATAATTCTGCCGACGGTAGTCTTTACCTTGCCCGTTACGGTTTCGCCGTTGAAAGGAGACTTTTCGTCGTTTATGGTTACAGTCCTGCGGACGTAGATTTCGTCCTGCATGTGGATAAACTTGGTCTGGTAAGCCATGAGCGCTTCGTCTTCGGAGATGTAAGCGCCGGGCACGTACTCTTGAGCGCCCTCTTCGCCTTCGGAGCATTCAACGTATCTGTCGCCGCTCCAGCGGTAGAACTTGCCTTCTTCGCGCCTTATTATGGTAAGGTAATAAGCACCCATAACCATATCCTGCGAAGGCTGCATAACGGGCTTGCCGTCGGAAAGCTTTAAGATGTTGTTGGAGGAAAGCATGAGGAACCTTGCTTCCGCCTGAGCCTCGATGGAAAGAGGTACGTGAACCGCCATCTGGTCGCCGTCGAAGTCGGCGTTGAATGCCGTACATACGAGCGGGTGAATTTTGATTGCGCGGCCTTCGATGAGCACGGGCTCGAACGCCTGAATGGAGAGCCTGTGCAGCGTGGGCGCACGGTTAAGAAGAACGGGGTGTTCCTTGATTACGTCCTCGAGAACGTCCCATACGAAGGGCTTAGCCTTTTCCACGGTGCGCTTAGCGCTCTTTATGTTGTGGCACTGACCGCTTTCAACGAGCCTCTTCATAACGAAGGGCTTGAAAAGTTCGATTGCCATTTCCTTGGGCAGACCGCACTGGTAAAGCTTGAGTTCGGGGCCTACGACGATAACCGAACGGCCGGAGTAGTCGACACGCTTGCCGAGGAGGTTCTGACGGAAGCGACCCTGCTTGCCGCGGAGCATTCCGGAAAGGGACTTGAGTTCCCTGTTGGAAGGACCTGCAAGAGGCTTGCCGCGCCTGCCGTTATCGATGAGCGCGTCCACAGCTTCCTGAAGCATGCGCTTTTCGTTCTTTACAATCATGTCGGGAGCGCCGAGCTCCATCATTCTCTTAAGCCTGTTGTTGCGGTTTATAACCCTGCGGTATAAATCGTTGAGGTCGGAAGATGCGAACCTGCCGCCATCGAGCTGTACCATTGGTCTGAGCTCGGGGGGAAGCACGGGAAGGACGGTAAGTATCATCCATTCGGGGCGCTGCTGGTTCTTGCGGAAGGCTTCGAGTATCTCTATGCGCTTAACCGCCTTAACCCTCTTCTGACCTGCCTGGTTGTTTTCGATAATCTGCTTGCATTCGGCGCATTCCTTTTCGAGGTCAACCGCCATCAGAAGTTCGCGGATGGCTTCTGCGCCCATGCCTACTTTGAGACCGGTAACAGAGCTGTCGCCGTATTTTTCCTCTACTTCGAGGAGTTCTTTATCGTTTATTATCTGCTTGTATTCGAGGGTGGGAACTGTGCCGGGGTCGATAACGACGTATGCGGCAAAGTATATGACCTGCTCGAGGGCTTTGGGGCTCATGTCGAGCACGAGACCTATGCGCGAAGGAACGCCGCGGAAATACCAGATATGAGATACGGGCGCTGCAAGTTCGATATGACCCATGCGCTCGCGGCGGACTTTGGAGCGGGTAACTTCTACGCCGCACTTTTCGCAGATGACGCCCTTATAGCGTATGCGCTTGTACTTGCCGCAGTGGCATTCCCAGTCCTTCATCGGGCCGAATATTCTTTCGCAGAAAAGGCCGTCGCGTTCGGGCTTCTGCGTTCTGTAGTTTATGGTTTCGGGTTTGGTTACTTCGCCTTTGGAAAGTTCCCTTATTTTTTCGGGGGAAGCAACGCCTATTTTAATAGAGCAAAAATCGTTTAATTCAAACATACTGTACCTGCTACCTCCCTTGATTACTCGTCCTTGTCCTCATCGTCGCCGTCGTCGAAGAGCTTGAATTTCTCGCCGAAATCGTCATCGTCTTCGTCATCGTCGCCGCTGAAGAGTTCCTTGCCTGCAAAGCCGTCTTCGTCGTCGTCAGTTTCGAAGATAGAGCCGAGTTCGAAATCTTCGTCCTCGTCTTCATCCTCGCCCGTAATGTCGTATTCTTCGACGGCGGTCTGCCTGTCGCGCTCTTCGGCGTCGCGCGCCGCTGCGGTAGGTATAGCTTCGTCGTCTTCGTCGAGTTCGCGGATGATGAGCTCGTCGTTGTTTTCGGTGAGCACCTTAACGTCGAGCGCGAGCGCCTGAAGTTCCTTGAGAAGGACTTTGAACGCTTCGGGAATGCCGGGCTCGGAGATGTTGTTGCCCTTTACGATTGATTCGTAAGTTTTAACCCTGCCCGCGATATCGTCGGACTTGACGGTAAGAATTTCCTGAAGGATGTGAGCCGCGCCGTATGCTTCGAGCGCCCAGACTTCCATTTCGCCGAAACGCTGGCCGCCGAACTGCGCTTTACCGCCGAGGGGCTGCTGCGTTACAAGGCTGTAAGGACCTATCGAACGCGCGTGAATCTTGTCGTCTACAAGGTGGATAAGTTTTATCATGTACTGAACGCCTACGGTTACCCTGTTTTCGAAAGGTTCGCCCGTTCTGCCGTCGTATACCTGAATTTTGCCGTCTACCTTGCCTTCGGGGTTCAATATATTGTTCTCTTCAAAGAGCTGCTTTATATCCTGCTCGGTCGCGCCGTCGAATACGGGGGTGGCAATCTTCCAGCCGAGCTGTTTGCACACGAGACCGAGGTGCACTTCGAGCACCTGACCGATGTTCATTCGGGAAGGCACGCCGAGGGGGTTGAGCACTATCTGCAAAGGAGTGCCGTCGGCAAGGAAAGGCATATCCGCCTGGGGAAGCACGCGGGAAATAACGCCCTTGTTACCGTGGCGGCCCGCCATTTTGTCGCCGACCTGAATTTTACGTTTCTGTGCGATATATACGCGAACGAGTTTGTTTACGCCGGGTGCAAGTTCGTCCTTGTTTTCGCGGGTGAACACCTTTACGTCCACTACTATGCCGCCTTCACCGTGAGGAACTTTGAGCGAGGTATCCCTTACTTCCCTTGCCTTCTCGCCGAATATCGCGCGGAGAAGTCTTTCTTCGGGGGTAAGTTCGGTTTCGCCCTTGGGCGTAACTTTGCCGACGAGGATGTCGCCAGTCTGAACTTCGGCGCCTATGCGGATAATGCCGTTTTCGTCGAGGTCTTTGAGCGCGTCGTCGGATACGTTGGGAATGTCGCGAGTGATTTCTTCTTCGCCGAGCTTGGTGTCGCGCGCTTCCGTTTCATGCTCCTCTATATGAATAGAGGTGAACACGTCGTCCTGAACTATCTTTTCGGAAATGAGAATAGCGTCTTCGTAGTTGTAGCCTTCCCATTCCATGTAGCCAATGAGAATGTTTTTGCCGAGCGCGAGTTCGCCGTTGTTGGTCGCTGGACCGTCGGCGATTATTTCGCCCGCTTCAACCCTGTCGCCGGTGTTGATTATGGGGCGCTGGTTGAGGCAGGTGCCCTGGTTGGAACGCTCGAACTTCTTTAATTTATATTCGGCGATAAAGCCGCTGTCTTCCCTTATTCTTATAAGGTCGGAAGATACGCCGATTGCAACGCCCGCATTCTTGGCGGTTACCAGAACGCCGGAGTCGCGCGCGATTGCGCCTTCAATGCCCGTTGCAACTATAGCCGATTCCGTCTTCATGAGGGGCACGGCCTGACGCTGCATGTTAGAGCCCATCAGCGCACGGTTGGTATCGTCGTTTTCAAGGAAAGGTATAAGCGCGGTAGCTACCGAAACGAGCTGCTTGGGCGAAACGTCCATGTAGTCCATTCTTTCGGGAGGATACTGCGTAATGAGGTCCTGATGGCGGCAGCCTACGTGGTTGTTGACGAAGTGGTTGTTTTCGTCGAGGGGCTCGTTCGCCTGAGCGACGATGTACTTGTCCTCTTCGTCCGCGGTGAGGTAATCGACGTGGTCGGTTACGGTGGGAACGCCGTTTTCATCCTTTATTACCTTGCGGTAAGGACTCATTATGAAGCCGTACTCGTTTACCTTTGCAAAGGTTGCGAGCGAGGATATAAGACCGATGTTCTGACCTTCGGGGGTCTCTATGGGGCACATTCTGCCGTAGTGCGAGTGGTGAACGTCGCGCACTTCGAACGTAGCCCTGTCGCGGTTAAGACCGCCGGGACCTAACGCGGAGAGCTTGCGTTTATGCGTAAGTTCTGCGGCGGGGTTGGTCTGATCCATGAACTGCGAGAGCTGTGAAGAACCGAAGAATTCGCGGATTACCGCGGATACGGGGCGCACGTTTACGAGTGCGGAAGGAGTAACTTCCATAGCGTCCTGCGTGGCCATGCGCTCTTTGATAAGCTTTTCAAGGCGCGCGATGCCTATGCGGAGCTGGTTCTGAAGAAGTTCGCCAACAGAACGAACGCGGCGGTTGCCGAGGTGGTCGATGTTGTCTATCGTGCCGATGCCGTACTGAAGGTCGATATTGGTGGAAATGGCGGCAACGATATCGTCCACTGTTATATGCTTGTGGTTGAGCTTTTCGATAATGGGCTTTACAGCCTTCTTTTCGTCTTCGTCAAGCTCGGTTTTGTCGGAAGAAAGAAGGGCGTCGAACAGCTTGCACGCCGCAACGAATTTTATGCGGGTATCCTTTCTCTTTTCCCTGTTCTTCTTCTCTTCGGGCTTTTCGTCCTCAACCTCGTCCACTTCCTGAACGTAGTAGATGGAGTTTATTTCCGCCATATACTTGGCTGCAACGGCTTCTACGGACTGCGTGCGGCATTCCTCGGCGATGGCCTTCATGAAGCGGAAGTTGGGATAGTATATGGTGGGCAGAAGTCCGAACATCTTGGGGTTCTTATCGGAAACTGCCTTGAAGTTTATGGTATTGTTGGCAATTATCTTGTGCCTGATTTCGCCGTGCTCGGGGTCGGAAACGAGGACGAAAACTTCGTTAACGCCTGCGTCCTGAATTTCTACTGCCTGCTCCTCGGTTATAACCTCGCCTGCCTTTGCCATAACTTCGCCCGTTTCGGGGTTGAAGATGTCGTCGGCGAGCTTGCAGCCGGGAAGACGGTATGCAAGGTTAAGCTTTTTGTTGAACTTATACCTGCCCACCTTGACAACGTCGTACCTTCTGGGGTCGAAGAAGAGGTTGTTGAGGTGCTGACGCACGGAAGCCTCGGTGGGAATTTCGCCGGGGCGCAGCCTTCTGTAAAGCTCTATGAGACCGTCGGATTCCGACTTGGTGGTATCCTTTTCTATGGTGTTTTTAATCATGGCGTCGTCGGCGAACAGGTCGAGAATGGCCCTGTCCGAACCGAAGCCGAGCGCGCGCAGAAGCACGGTTACGCAAAGTTTGCGCTTCCTGTCCACGTGTACCCACAAAACGCCCTGAGCGTCCTGCTCGAGTTCGAGCCATGCGCCGCGGTTGGGGATAACCGTCGTGCCGAACATTTCCTTGCCCGTCTTGTCGCGCGTGGAGGCGTTATATGCGCCGGGTGAACGAACGAGCTGGGATACTATTACTCGCTCTGCGCCGTTGATAATGAACGAGCCGCTGTCTGTCATCAGCGGGAATTCACCCATGAATACGGGCTGGTCGATAACCTCGTCCTTAACCTTGTTGACGAGCCTTACGGTAACGTGCAGGGGAAGCGCGTAAGTTGCGTCGCGGTTTCTGCACTCTTTTTCGTCATACTTGGGCTTTTCGTCGAACCAGTGGTTGAGGAAATACAGCTCGTAGTGGTCGGAATAATCCGTTATCGGCGAAAAATCTTCAAAAACTTCAGAAATGCCTTCGTTTATGAAGGAAGCATAGCTGGCTTTCTGAATTTCCACGAGGTCGGGAATGTCGATGACTTCGTTGATTTTGCCGAATTTTCTTCTTTCCGTTTTGCCGTACTTGTGAACAGGTAAATTCATTGAAAGATAAATACTCCTTGTTTTATTCGTATATACCGCACTCCGCGCCGCGGGCAATGAAAGACGGCAGGCCCGTTACACGGGTTACGGCATTGCATGAGCGATTATCCGTATATATCTTTTCACCGGAAAAAATCTTATGACTTCGTTGGATATGGCTTTTTTTGAGCCATTTATTATATAGTGCGCGCCCGCGCCCGCGAAAAAAGGGCGAAAAAAATTTTTTTTCGGACGGCATATTTTTTTGCGTGCCCACTTTACAAACATTGCAATTTGGTATATAATTGCTTTGTTGAGCCGCCCGGAAGCCTTAAAAAGCAGGTCCGACGCAGGCAAAATGCGCTCAAAAAAGAGCAAAACGGGGCATTTACCGCATTCTAATACATTCTATCATTATAAAAGCTAAAAGCGCGCAAGTCAAGCATTTTCGCGCCTTTTGCTTAACTTTATTATAAATAAAGGCAAAATTTAAGGGTTTTTCAAAAAAACGTGAGGATAGATAAGTTTTTAAAAGTATCGCGCATACTCAAAAGGCGCACCGTCGCGCAGGAAGCTTGCTCGGCGGGCAAAGTTGTAATAAACTGCAAAGAAGCCAAGCCCTCGCACGAGGTCAAAGAGGGCGATGTGGTTGAAATTCTTTATTCGAGCGGCACACTGAAGTTTAAGGTGCTCGCCGTAAAAGAAGTTGTTAAAAAGGACGACGCGCAAAGTCTTTACGAAGTAATCAGCTGAAAAGCGCGTCGGTTTAATACGGGTATTCAATATGAAAGTAAGCGCAATCATATGCGCGGCAGGCACGGGTGAACGCGCAGGCTTCGGCAGGAACAAACTGCTGGCGGCACAGGGAGGGAGCAGCACCGCTGCTTTTTGCCACCAGAACCAGCTTAAGATTTACGGTGTTTGGAGAAAACAGCCACCTGATGCACTCCATGCACTCACTGCCTGTGTTTCTCCAAGCAAGAAATATTGTAGATTTTTAGGTTTTTTTTCCTACTTTATCC
>NXNN01000115.1_pt1 | contig 14262 bp, 7 predicted proteins | sample 2041041 | NCBI WGS metagenome assembly NXNN01 (sample SAMN07660617, study PRJNA407663) | chicken gut metagenome | isolation source: caecum content treated with Lincosamide | host: Gallus gallus domesticus | place: Czech Republic: Brno | collected 2016 | reverse complement strand
ATTCAGGGGGCGAGGAGATGAAGTGAGGATCTATCCCCTCTCCTTTGCCGAATTTATGTCGGCCTACGACGGCGACAAATATGAAGGCTTCGACGAATATTCTATGTACGGCGGACTGCCGCTCATTTTAAGCAGAAACAGCGATGAGCAAAAGGGCAAATACCTGAGCGACTTGTTTGAGGAAACATATAAAAAGGATGTGATTGACCGCTATAAACTGCGCGGCGACACCATTCTCGATACCCTTGTGGATATTCTTGCTTCGGCGGTAGGTTCGCTGACAAACCCTACAAAACTTGCCGACACCTTCAACTCTCACGGCATTAAAACTAACAAGAACACCATTGCCGCCTATATCGATTATCTGAAAGACGCCTTTATTATTTCCATGGCAAAGAGATATGATATTAAAGGCAAAAAATATATAGGTTCGCCCTACAAATTCTACTTTACCGATGTGGGACTGCGCAACGCAAGGCTAAATTTCCGCCAACAGGAGCAGACGCACATACTTGAAAACATTATTTACAACGAACTTTTGGTGCGCGGCTTCAATGTTGATGTTGGCATTGTTGAATACCGCAAGCGCGATGGAAACGGAAAAATAGTTGATACAAGAGCCGAAGTCGATTTTGTATGCAACAAGGGCAACAGGAGATATTATATTCAGTCCGCCTTTGCCATTCCCGATAAGGAAAAGATGGAACAGGAGCAGGCGTCGTTTGACCGCATAGACGATTCATTCAAGAAGATTATCGTATTACAACAGCGCACCAAGCCTTGGAGAAACGAGAAAGGCTATCTGATGATCAATGTAATAGATTTTCTTCTTAATCCGGATAGTTTGGAAGTATAAATTTTGCAGAACCACCCCACTATCAATCCGGGACGCATATCCCAAGATGATAATTACCCGCATAAAACATCCTCTAAGTCAACACCTGCATATTCTTCGTAATATCCGTAAAAAATGCTGCGCTCCATAAGTTCAGCTTACTTTCCCTCCATGAACTTTGCGAGCAATTTCAAATTGGTGGCGCGGTAGAGCGGCGCGAGCTGCGAGATGTCGTCCCTTTGCAGCGCAAAGAAGGCGGCCTCGTCGATGCGCAGATCGTCGAACAGCAGTTCTTTGAGCGCCCTCACCGAGTACACGGGCGAAAGCGAATACAGCTTGTCGCACAGCGCTTTTTCAGGCGAGGCGATCTGATAAGAATATCCCCCCTCCACTTTGATCTCCACGCCGAGCGGGTACACGGCAGCGGGAACGTCGCGGTACAAAAATGTGCCGAATGCGTTTTCGTAGCGTTTGGTCTTGCCCTTGCGGAACGTCGCCGAAGTATAGGTGCCGTAAACCGCCTCGGGAATGAGCGCGTGGACGGACAGAGCATAGTCGAACGAAAGGTAGGACGGCCCGTAAATGGCTCCCGCGAGATGCTTTCCGTCGGCGCGGGCATCCGTCTCGTACAAGCCCCTTGCGACCTGCACGAGCCTGCCGCCCTGCACTTCTCGCCGAATCTTGCCTTTGACGTCGGTATATCCGGCAAATTGCTGCGCCAAGGCATCGAATGAAACTAACATGATTTCCTCCGCATGGTTTTATTATTGCAAACTTTTCGGAGGAAATCAATAAGTTTTTTCAGCTTTTTTGTCGAGTTGGGAAAAGTGTTTATACTGCCTCAGACAGCTCTCCTGCGCCGTCTTTCCTGTAATTAATATTCAAAAACGGCAACTTGCTTTTACGCTGCGCGCGTGGTATAATAAAGAAAAATCCCGAGGAGAAAACACCATGAATCGCGTCTGTGAATTTTTGAAAGCCGCCGAAACGTACTATCTTGCCACCGTCGAAGGAGACCAGCCGCGCGTGCGGCCGTTCGGCACCGTCCATCTGTTTGAAGGCAAACTGTATATCCAGACGGGTAAAGGCAAGAGCGTAGCAAAGCAGATCGCCGCGAACCCCAAGGTGGAACTCTGCGCCATGAAAGACGACGAATGGATCCGCGTTGCCGGAACGCTCGTTCTCGATGACCGCACCGAAGCGCAGGAGAGCATGCTGAATGACTACCCGTCTCTTCGCAAAATGTACACGACGGGGCCGAACGGCAATACCGCCGTCTATTATTTCAAAGACGCCACGGCAACCATTTCTTCCTTCTCCCATGAATCTGTTGTCATCAAATTTTGAGAGGTATCATCAAAAGGGCGGGGCATCGGAATTCCGATGCCCCAACTTTGCTTATCTATTTTTAGAAATCTGCATACTATATTTTATCATCGACGAGCTGTTTTATTTACTTTACAAGTAATACACATTGTTCATCAGCAAAAACAAAACCATGATCATCACGAACCTTAACCAAAATATCGTAAAACGCCTTCCCCTCATATGAAATCCCCATAGATTCAAAAGATATTTTATCAATTCCTCTGATAAATCATTTACAAAATCTGCGACAACTTCGCTTGTGAATTGTTGTTTATTTTGTGCCTGAACTTCCGCTCATAGATTTCGGGTTTGATAGTCCTGTGTTCCTTGGAACATATAGCCGCGACTTGCCTTGACAAACTTACCCGTGTCGCCCCACCTCTAAACAACTTCATCGCATCGAAATACGTTTCATAGAACATAAAATGCTCCGAGCGAAGGTTGTACCTCTTAAATGATTTGCCGTTGCTTTCTGCTTCCTTGATCTCTGCAAGCATATCCGAAATGTTGTTTCGGTAAAAACGTTCTTTACCGCTCATCTCCTCTTCTGGCAACTTGTCCTCGAACTCGTACTCGCATATTCGGCATTGTGAACTTTCCGTAAATGATTAAGAGTGCGCTTTTACACACTCTTCGAACGAACCTATACTCATCTTCTAAAATTGCAAAAGCCGTGTGGTAAACAGCACGGCTTCTTTTTGCATCAAAAAGCCTGCGGATAGCCCGCATGTTTTCCTAATACAATTAAGGCGGCAAATCATCAGATTTGCCGCCTTTGCGCTCTCTCATTTCTCCATATCATTTACGCCTTCCAAATATTCGACCACATATTTCCTTTTAATCATATCGTGGTGTCTTTGGTTTTCGTATGTGCGCAAGCAAGAATAACACGAGCTGTCCCCTTCCTCACCGCCGCAATCGCAAAATTTTGCCCTTCTGTATGCACCTTGAAGGATCGCCGTCAGCATTGCGTGAGAATTCAGCCGCTTTACATGACCGGCGCCTCCGGGCGTAGTATCGTAAAGAATGTAGTAGAATATGCCCGCCGAACAATATTGCAGACATCCCGCAATTTCACGATTATCGATATTCAGCTGCGCGCAAGCCGATAGCAATATCGCCTGCAACACGGAATACGCTTCCTCTGCATTACATGCTTTGTTGATTTTGATCCGAACCACGTCCGTTTCAAACCGATAACCAAGAGCAAACTTTTCTAACGAATCGCAGGAACAACGTCTGCCGGACGGTGCAATATGCTGTTGTTTGATGCTATTCACAAACGGTAACCGGCTTTGAGTAGCTTCCTGTGCGTATCCGCATGACTGGCAAACAAAAAATGTATCTGTCGTCAAAATAGCCATTGGCCCATTATCAATTGAGGCGATGCAGACCTTCAAGTCATTGACATCGTATGTTTCTTCGGGAAGTTGGTGATCGTAATTCACAAAAGCGGCTTCGGTGCGGTATGTTCTTTCCGGTTTAACCAACGTTGGCGTACTGATTTTGGATTCTGCAATAAACCCGAAATCGGGAATCAGGAAGGTACTTTTTGCCGATTTTCGCAAATCGGCACCGCACTGCTTGCATTTTTCAAAGCCCGGGGACGACTCCGTGTGAATCTCCATATTCAACGTTTGGCATGAATTGCATTGAACATAATCATACATCTTCCAATGTTTATTGGGAACCTTACGGATATATCGGCTCGTGATCAACTTTCCGTTCGCAACGACCTGGCACCCCGGAGCATATTCAGATATTGCCACAGAAAGATCTCGCGAAAGATCCAGCCCCAGCCTGCCTAGTTTGCTATTAGTGGTTTTTAACTCTACCGTATCAACGGGAAATCCGTACTTTGGCAAAATTCCGTTTTTGGAAAGAAAGTTTATTATTCTTTCGCTCTGATAATTATGTATCTGCTTTAATATATAATCCGAAGGTGATCCCTTTTCCTCAACTTTCTTTTTTTCCTCCTGCAGCGTTTTTAGCTCTGCAGTGTACATTTGATACACTCTTTCGAAATTCGGATAACCAAGTCGCTCCTCATCGAACATCCATTTTACCCAGCCAAATGTTTCAATTTCAAATTGTTTTACCAACACTTCCGGCAAACACACTTTTAAATATGCCTTCAACTCTTCCGGTTTTTCATTCAGATATTCCCGAAAGACAGTATAACCACTCCGCCCTTGACTATCGTTTTCAAGCATATTTTGTGCGTTTTCAAAGTATTGCGGATATTTCTTCCAAAAAAGCGACAAAGCCGAAGCGTAAACATGACGTATACATATTTTTTCGTTCTCCGTCTTAAAAGAAGGCGGCACGATGATTCCCCTGATCATATTGACAGGGTTTTTGAAAAAATTGAAGTCGTGATTCGATTTTGTACAAAAGGTAAGCGCAAAAGCAGCCGCGTTTGTACTTCGCCCCGCACGCCCTGCCCTCTGCGCATAATTGGACGGCGAAGGCGGCATATTCCGCATAAATACCGTTTCCAGCATACCGACATCGACGCCCATTTCAAAGGTCGTCGAACAACTAAGCACATCTATCTTTTTTTGCTTAAACAGGCTTTGATAATGGTACGCTTCATCGCGGTTTAATTGCGCCGTATGCTCCACAACGCGCAGCGGACACGGCGTCAATTCATTATATAGGCGATAATAATGATTTTCCTTTCCGATCTCATGTACGTCAACTGACTGCAATTCACCGTCGCACATATAGCTCGGACAAACACCGCCAACGTTATAAGCTGTAATCCTGTGACATTTTGGACAGCGATACCATTTCTCACCTGCGGAAAATATCAATTTTGCGGTATCAACCTGATATCCCGTTTCTTTGAATCTTGCTGAAACATTTTTGACTAGACCGCCGCGCAGAAAAAATCTGTCCCAAAATGCTTCTAATAATTTTGCGATTTCTTCTCTATCACATCGATTCCCTTTTTTGACAAGAACGCGTTCCAAATATTCCATCCGTTTATTCGTGCGAGTCTCAGTCTTCGGAACAAACGCACGAACACATCGCGAAGTATTTGAGCCATGCGACAAGTAGGTAGTTTCTGCCCCGCTGTACGAAAAAAACAATATATCTTTTTCGGAAAGTTCTTTTTCGTGGTAAACTGCCGCATCGGTACACATTCCCATAATAAAATTCAGGCAAACATCTTTTACTTCATCAGCAGAAAGATTGTATTTGGTATTACCCTTAAATTGAATATCTTCTGTAACACCGACCGCCAACAATCCAAGTCCCGCCAAAGAATTCCGTGAACGATTGTCCGCAAGCTCTTTCAATACGGCCTTCCACGCTTCCGCTTCATAATCGGGTATCTCATCCACGCTGGGAGACAATTCTTTGTTTTTAAGTACAGCCGCAAGTTCTGCAACAAACCTCGGAGCGGGTTGTCCTGCAACTCCGATCTCTCCCACCTTTTTTCGGATGAGCCGGCTATATAGAATTCCTTCGTATGTTTCAGAAAAATAACTTGCGAAATATGCAGCCGCTTGTCGACTGTCCGAAAAAGCAATAAACTGTTTTGCCTTGGATTCTTCAATCGTTTCCGCTACAGAATCCGTAAACCCATCATTGAATCCGTCGTCAAACGATTCCTCTGCCCGCGAAACAATTATTTTTTCCGAAGAAGGCAATTGCTCGTACAAAGCCGTACCGATTACGCTTGTAGACGCTTCCTGCCCCGTAAAAAAGCTCCGTAAAATTCCCAGCCTGTTTATGCTTTCGCAGTTGATACATTTTGTAACACGCCCAGAAATCGTATTCGTTTTAACTTTTATAACCTTGATATATTTTGCCGGATCGTGCTCGCACGCTCTCTTATGGACCATGTTTGCCGCACGAATAAACCCACAATACGGACAAAGCTCATATGTTTCTGCCATAAGTTTTTCGTCTTCTAGCGTGTCGTCCCCATCGCTGTCATGCACCGTATCGCCTATATAAAAAGCCTCTTTGATATCCTGCAAATTATAATTGGATTTTTGGACGAGATAATTCTCTTCTATACTCCCCAAAATATACAGCGAATGGCATTGTGCACAGGTAACTACTTCAAAAACCTTATATTCCTTCCCCTCGTTCCATGCGGTATTTTTTCTCGTCAACGAAACAGATTTATAAGGCGGCAACGTGATAAAAACGCCTTCCGTCGCCCTAATAAAAAAATGATATCTCGCGTCGAAAATTTTTGTTTTGTCGCGCATCGCCCGCGACGCAACGTCTACGAACGCTGTGACCTGCTCCTCTCTCCACCCCGTTTCCTTGCACAGCGATACCACGCTTTGCGGAATGGACAGAAACCTTTTTATTCTCCAAAAAGTCGCATCCCGCAATAACGTATCGTACAAAAAATCGGAAAGTTCATAATTGTTTGTGTTCAAGGAAAAGATAGAGCAGATCCGCTCCAAAATATAACGGTCGTCGTATCCCTCTTCCAACAAATTATGGATCGTGTCGTAAAACTCCGTTCCGAAATCGTATTTCTCATCCGAAAGAGCCTCCAGATCGACGCGAAAAGCGCGGACAACATCCTCCACCTCAAAAGAAGCAGAACACAATTTCTCCGCAAAAGATACGACTTTTTTGTCCGAATCCTTATCCCCCAGCGTTGCGCTGGTCAAGACAAACTGTATTTTTGGATTTTCCAGCTTGGAGACGACGCGCCGAAGGAGCATAGAAACCTCTATTCCGGTAGATCCAGTATAAGTATGCGCCTCGTCCATGACGACAAATTTCCAATTGTGCGAATACGGTCCCTGAAAAAATACATTGTCTTCGGGGCGCAGCATTAGATACTCCAGCATTGCATAGTTGGTGATCAGGATATGCGGCGGGCTCTTTTTCATCTCTTCGCGCGAAAGCAACTCATTTTTTAAAGGAACGGCGTCCTCGCCCGTTTCCTGATTTCGATTGAGTTTTTTGTAGATCTCCAGTGCCTTTTCTCTGGTATATTCAGTTTGCCCGGTATAGCTTCCGAACGTAATTTCAGGATAATCAGCAAGTGTCCTTCGCAGACGCTCGATCTGATCGTTTGCAAGCGCATTCATGGGATAGATCAGCAATGCACGCACACCCGGCGAGATCTTTCCGCCCTCTTTTTCCCGTTCACGCATCAAATGATCGAGTATGGGGATCAAAAAACATTCCGTTTTGCCGGATCCGGTACCGGTAGAAACCACTACGTTTTTCCCGTCCAAAATCTTCTTGATCGCATATTCCTGATGAAGATACAGCGTCTTTTTATAGATATCTTCCAGTCGCCTGAAATCTTTGCTTAAAACCCCCGACTCAATCATCTCAGGTATCGATCTGCCTTGGACAAACGAATCGACGACATCCAGATACGGCCCTTTGGAAAAAGGTTCTGCCGTCTCGAATTGTTCTTCAAACAGTTTTTTGTACTCCGCATCAGAGATATCGAAAATCGTTTTCAAATATCGGTTATATTGTTCCGAAATTTTCTTCGACGCTGCAATTACGTTGAAACTCATTGCTTTTCCTCCCCCGTGTCAGTTTCTTCTGCCCAAACATCGGCAATACAATCATATTTGTCGTCTGCCAACAAAACGATTCTTTGGATTTTTTGTTCTCGGGTCAATCCTCGGTCATCCTTTTGCAATGAACGCGTCTTTCCGTCAAACAATAATTCCACATATTCCCCTTCGTATTCTCGCAAAAGAACAAATTTATCCACTTCCTTTTTACTGTAAAAGATAATAAGCACATCAAAGTCTTTTTTATATGAACCATCCTCAAAATGCATCATACTTCCGCTGTAAAACGTACACCTATTATACGTTTCATCGTCGTACAGATCCAACTTCCATGTTCCTACGATCAAGCTCAAATCCAAATCAGGCTTCATAGAACCGATGCGGACAATATAGTTATAGTTGAGCGTGATCGGCAAGTATTTCCTCTCATGATCTCTGAAACAGCGAATCGCTATGGCTCGCCCTTCCATACTTTCCAAATCGGCCAAAATCAAAGGATATTCTCCAAGTTTTACGGTATCGAAATCAAATCCGCTTTCATCTTCGATCATTTCGTAAACTGTTACAAGATATTCCCCTCCGATCCGCTCCGTTTTTAATGAAAATCCGCCATCGATAAGCGGGATATCCTCTCCAACGGTCTCCCCGTTCCTTTGCACTTTGACAGAGTATTCTGAATCGCCGATAATTTCAAATTTTCCGTAAAGAGTTTTTGTATCGTGATCCGCATACAGGTTTCCGCCCCCTATATAACTTCGGCAAAGAACGTCAAAAAGCTTGTGCATATTTCCGCCTAAAGTTATGTTAATCGTCCTTTTTACGATTGAACGATCCATCCATGATTTTGCGCTTTCCAAATTGAAGCGGTAAAAATTTTCACCGGCAACCTTTTCCGCATAAATATCGGTTTCATCAAAATCACAGGAAAAACGATTGTCAACATTTAGTTTTGTTGCTTTATTCTCAAAATCGAACGGGCCGCATACATACAGGCGAGGCGGCAATTTTTTTAAAGAAAAATCGGCGGGACGTTTATAATTCCACTCGTCATTTTTTTCAAATTTCCATGCAAATGCAGGAATTTCAAAATACAGAGGGACCAGACGATCCGCCATCTTATACTGTAAAACCAAATGATTATCCGTTATATCGATTTCATCTTCGCCGTTTTTTTCAAAACTGAAAGCCAGTGACTTTGCAAAATCCGTAATCGTCCAATCTCGATCGGTTTTAATAGGAACGTCCACCGCAAAACGGATCTCGCCCCCGCCGCAAAAAACATACGGCGCATTCAAAAATTCGAATTGCATCGCTTGCAAATACGCAAATCGAAAACGATACGCTGCCTTAGAATGCGGAACGTTCATTTCGATGGTATAAATATCGTTTTTAAAAATATAATCGTTCAAGTCAACTATGTACGCATATACATCATCAAGTGTCTTGTCGAGCCTAAACTCATTATACGACATATCGGTCAAGCGCAAAAATCGTTCACTTTCCCCGTGACCATAAATTTTTAAGAAGGTACCCCCAACCTGTTCGCGCCTTGCCTTAAAAATTATTTTAGGCTGACTTGTATATATCTCCGTTCGCCCGTCACCGTCTTGAATAAACACACCTTTAGTCGCCTTTCCTGCCAAGCCTTCGGCAACAGGTCTACCGACGGGAAGCGCAAATCCGCACTCATATTTCAGAATATCGCCATCCACCAAATCATACAGACAACGATACATATTATTTTTATAACTCGGCCACACCGGATCACGATAGAGTACTTGCGGAACATTTTCCGTTTTTGAATAGATAATCAAATTTCCGGTTGGAAGAAATCCGCTTTTACACTCGAAGTTGATGCCCTTATCGTTGAAAAAACGGATATCGTCTGCAGGAATATAGTACGTTTTATACTTTCTTTTATCCGATAAAAGTGTCAACGTCATTTTTTGAAACAGCCCTTCGGCTGGAAATGCAAGCTCGCACTCCTGCGTATATAGGCCGATCCTTCCTTCCAGCAAATTTACTCTCCGCATCATGCGTTGGTTGCCTATGGTTACCTCCCACATTGGGTATTCCGTTTCATCGCAATGAACAAGAATCTCCCGTGGGAATTTGATAGAAAACAACTCGTTTTGAAAGGAAACGCACAGTTGCGGACGCGATAAAAGCGTATTACCTCGTTTGCCATGCTCCGTCAATACTATTTTCGATTCTTGGAGGAATTTTCCCTTTTCCTTGCCCATCCATTTGCGCAACAATTCATTAAACCGATTCCCCGTCTGAGGTATCTCGGCGTGCTCCCAAAAGCACGAATCCATCAACTGCAGGATCCTTTTCAATCGCAAACGTCCGCTTTTTCCCTGCAACGCAAGTGCCATCGACGTATGTTTCATGATATTGTTGACAGCCGTATCGTTATTTGCCTTTATCTCCTCTATCAATCGGCTAAAATATTTTTTTCCTTCCTCTCCATAAATATTTTCTATGTTCCGATTTAAGTCAAGTCTCCAATAATCAAATATATAATCAAACAACTGATCGGCACATGGATCTGTTACAAAGCAATGCATGCTTATATTATCTATTTTCATTGTAACCTGATCGTCGTAAATTTTTTTATATTTTTTCATGATATATCGGTATGTTTCGTGAATTTCTCCTTGCATACTCTGCTTGATTTTAATACCGAACTCTGTTTCAAAATATGGCCAAAAGGTTTTTTTGCCATAATATTTCATGGCATAACGAACCAGCCCAAAAGCAAAAACTTTTGGGTGAGTCATTATCTTTTTATTCAAATCGTTCTTAATAAACTCTTTTAAACATTCTGACATATAAGAACGAAGATATTTTTCCTCTTCTTCCGAAATTACAATATCACCTATCAAAGGTTTTTTATTAAATTCAGAATCAATTCGCTTAAAAAACTTTTCTTCTTTGGAAAGTATTTCCCCATTGATATGTGCAATAAAATACTTCGTATTTTTTTCGGTTTTACGTTCAACCCTTGATTTATCTGTCAGTCTTTTTACGATTGCATCTTTCTCTTTTTCGATTTGTGAAGATGGGAAATCTTTATTTGCTAAAAAAAACTCTACTTTTTTCAAACGTAAAGTTTTGATCACTTTTCCAATCAAATACAGATTATCCGCTCCAGAACTTTGAAAAGAATTCAATAGAGTCCTGCTTGGATCTGTCCTATAGCAGGAAACATAGCAATCCTTGCTAAATTTTACCCCTTCAAAACTCCTATAGACAGATGAAGTAAAATTGCATTTCCCATTTACATGCAATACATTCAAATTATACCTATATGGATATGGAACCAATCCTCCATTTGACTCCGCTAAAAATTTGTCACGATATAAAACGAACAAATCTTTTGCCTTTGGCGAACTCTTATTACACAAATAATAAAATACTTTCAGTAACTCTTTCCAAGCAGAAAGCTTATACAGATCTTTTTCGTATACCAATAAGGCCGGCTCATAATTAAAATATTTTTTGGGATCAAAAATTTCTAAATTTATCTTTTCTATAGCTTTTCCCGGTCTTTTTTCACATTTATCCATGATGTATCCCCTTATAAATTACTTCATCTTATTCTAACGGCTAGCGCTTTTATCTACTATAATAACGCTCCAATTTTAAATCACAAATTTGCACAATGCGCCGCTTGTCTTCATCTGTAAGATGTTTCCACACGGATGAATCCACCTCTATAATGCCGATGGTTTTTGTGTGATGCATCATATTCATATCTTCAAACCGCTTGAACGGATTGGATAGGATATTGCGCGCCGCTTCTTTATCCGTATAATTCCCTTTCGCAAAAATGCTGTTTTGTTTTTCAACTACTTTACCACATTCGCGCCTGTCTTCGTAAAACGCTCTGAAATATCCCACGATATCATCAATCTTAACCCGCCCCTGTTTATCCGCATTTTGCAAAATTGCTTTCAACAAAACAGGCTTGTACGAATAGCTCATATCCATCTGTTCGACCATTTCCATAAACAGGATTTTACGGTTTTGATCATCAATCAGCCGCCATCCGTATTCTTTTGCAAAGCGTTCCAAAGATTCCTCTTTAAAGTACTTGAATACTCTATGCTCACTCATCGGAACGGTCAGATCCGGAACCAATTTCCCTTCACGGACATACCGCTCGATCGTTTCCGACTGTACATCTACACGCCGCACAAATTCCATTTGACTGATCATTCCCGCCGCTTCTTCCTGCCAATTGAAAATATCGACCGCTTCATAATCGGTGGCATCTACCGGATAGTCAATCACTGCGTCAGGCCGTTCCCCTTTTATATATAAATCCATTTCAGCCTCGCGTTGCCCCTTTTTCCCTAATACGAGTCCACCGGCACGGTAATCCTTTAATCTGAATAACCGATGCATGGAATACGGCGCATTGTATTGACTTGCATTATCCACAAAGTCAAACACCATCAAATAATCCTTTCCTTCACTCAGGCGCATACCTCTGCCCAACTGCTGGGTGTATAGCACTTTCGACATGGTTGGCCGCGCCATGAACAAAACTTCCGTCTGCGGGCAATCCCATCCCTCGTTCAACAAATCACAAGCGCACAAAACCTTCAATTCACCTGCGGCAAATTTTGCGAGCATTTCATTTCTTTCCGAAGTTTTCATGCTCCCCGAAACAGCCGCAGCCGTAACGCCTTTTTCTTTGAAAAGTTCCGCTATTTGCTCCGCATGCTTTACGGAAGCACAAAAAACCACTGTGCGTTTGTCTTTTACATAGTCAAGCCATGTATTGACAATCAGGTTATTCCTTTCCGTAACACAAATTTTGACGTCAAGATCCCGAATATTATACTGCACACTGTTAAATCTGACTTGCGTCATATCGATATTCGTATGTATCCTGATACAGCGCACATCTACAAGCGCCCCGATTTCAACCGCCGTTTGTATATCCAATCGGTGCGCCGTGTTTTTGAAAATTTCAAGTATATTTGTATCATCCGCTCTTTCCGGAGTCGCCGTAAGTCCCAAAATGAAACTCGGTTTGAAATAAGCCAAAATTTTTTGATAAGTATCCGCCGTAGCGTGATGCGCTTCATCGATAATTATATAATCAAAATCGTCTTCTTTGAATAAATCTAAATTCAAAGCGACGCTCTGAATACTTCCGCAAACAACCTGTGCATCCCGCTCTTTTATACTATCGGCAAATTTTCCTATACTTGCTTCTTTCCATATGGAATGAAAGGTTTGATACGCCTGATTTACAAGCTCCATCGTATGCGCAACGAACAACGTTTTCCCGCCAACGCTTTTTGCATCCATAACGGCGGTTACCGTCTTCCCGGTTCCCGTTGCCTGATAAAGTAGCGCAATTGACTCTTTATTCTCTCGCATTTTTTGAAGATTTCGGAGAGCTTCCTGCTGATACTCGCGCAGCTCCAGTTTCTCCCCGTCAAATGCTTGTCCACGCTGCGTGGGTAGATAATCCTCGATTTCGCGAAAGCCACGCTCCGAACCTAAAAACAGGCGTAATTCATCTTTAACCGTATCAGGCTGTTTTTGCATTTGCCGAACAGTCCAGCGATACACGTCCCAACCAAGGTGAATCATGCTGTTTTGCTTGAGCAAATCGTCGGTAAACTTATCTTTGGATACAAGTCTGGGATTATGAGAGGCTTCATCGTCTATCTCGATAGCAATCCTTTTTGCCCCGCTTTCACAAACAAAATCGGCAAACCGTGCATTTTGGTATATGTCAAAAAACGGGTACTGCGAATACAAGAATCCCGCTTTGTCTGCGCCGAATGTATCGGTAAATATATCGATAAACAAATCTTCTGCCCTGCTGCCGGAAACAGACTTTAACTCTCCCATCATCAATCCTCTGTAACTTTTATAAGAAATATCTTTTCCGCAAAGCCGCCGCGCTTATCCTTTTTTTCCGCCCGAACCTGTTCCAATTCTTCCAAGGAATGACCTCTTGCCACAGCCACCGCATAAAGAACCTCCAACAGATCAGCAAGTTCTTCCAAACTTTTTTCTTGCTGATATTCTGCAAGTTCCTCATTCAGCTTCTTATCCAGCATTTCCAAATATCTTTCGTCAGATAAAACTTCCGTTTCGCATGTTTTCCCGGAAGCCTCGATAATTTGCGGAATCTTATCTCTGACCAGTTTATTATAAGTTATTTCTTTCATCAGCATCTCCCTTCCGTTTTCTTTGAATAATGAAATCTCCAGTTTTCAATCATTTTTAACATTTTTGCAGACCATTAAGAAAGATCCAACACCAAACCACCGATATTATAATTATTTAATTTTATTTCATCACAAATATATATCAAATATGTACAAAGATTTTTTAACTTTTCTGCAGATTTTTCATTTACACGATCCATAAAATAAAATAAATTATTCAGAATTTCTATATAATAATTGATTTCTTCGGGTAAACACTCTATATCCATAGTTAAAATAGAATAGTCTTCTATCATTTTCCCCAATATTCCATGGATAGCAGCCATTACTTCTCTTG
>NXNN01000114.1_pt1 | contig 14318 bp, 13 predicted proteins | sample 2041041 | NCBI WGS metagenome assembly NXNN01 (sample SAMN07660617, study PRJNA407663) | chicken gut metagenome | isolation source: caecum content treated with Lincosamide | host: Gallus gallus domesticus | place: Czech Republic: Brno | collected 2016 | reverse complement strand
CCTCCAATGCAGGGGGAATCTGCAAGCAGGCCTTGACAAGGAAAATCCCAGGAATTATAATGAAAAATATCTCAAATATTGTAAATTTTTGGGGATGGAACGGGAGAAACGGGACTTCCCTCCGCCTGCGGGACACCGCGGCAAAATGACGCGCACAAGAACGTTGTGTAAAGGAGAATGAGAAATGAACATGAAGAAGCGAACATCAATCTGGTCAAGGGCCCTTGCGATGCTCTGCGCCCTGGTGCTGTGCATCTCCATGGTGCCTGCGGCCAGCGCGGTGCCGCCTGCAACGCCATCGAATGTGACCAGCGTAACAATGACCTCAACAGGAATTCAGGAGTTCTGGACCTACAATAATAGTCTGCAGATTACCGTTGACTCGCCTCAGACAGATAGCGGTGCTCGTTATTCCCTTTCCGGAAGTACCTTGACTATTGCCCCCGATTCTGGCAGCTATCTACCGAGGAGCGTCACCTTCTGGGCCGTGGCACAGCATGAACCGGCGATTACCGGGGATAAAGAAGTTAATGTTTCAGTTGTCGATTCTGGCAACAGCTGGTGGCTTATTACGCTTGCCTTCACCACGGCTGCATCTGATGCGGTCACGCTGACGGCCGAGGCGGTATCCACCTATACGATTACCTTTCCTGAGCAAGCACCTGATGACACATATACCTTATACAAGAATACAACTGAAAATACCGTTACTGTGAAACAGGGCGAAACTTATACCTTTTCGGTAATTCCCAAAGACGGTTATGATGCCCCGAAGGTGAGTGCGAGCACCGGATGTAGCTTAACGCGTGATGGGGTAAATGGGGTAAATTATACTGTTTCAAATATTACCAGCAATGTCATCATCACAATTACTGACGGCGACGCCATCCAGCCGAAAGTGACCTTTACTTCCGGTGATGGATATAAGTTTGTGACGGAGGGGAACGCCGATATTTCCACTCCTATGACCGTAGGTTACGGCGATGACGTGTCCTTTATGGTCAGCTTATTCCCTGGTTACACCCAGTCTGAGAACACTGTGAAAGTATACGCCAATGGTACGGAGGTTTCTAAGAATGAGAGCGGCGTATATACCATTGATGACATTACGGTTGATCAAACTGTCAGTGTAACCGGCGTTCAGCTGAATACTTATAAAGTTACTTTACCGCAAAACCCTGTGGGGTACTATATCACTACTATGGATCCCACTACAGTTGGGGCGGGCGGCAGCTTTGCCTTTGATGTTGTTGTGAATCCGGGATATGACGATGATAGCATGGTGGTGAAGGCAAACGGGACCGTTCTCACCAAGAGCAATGGCTCCTACACAATCAGCAACATTGCCGCTGATACGACAATTACCATTGAGGGAGTCACGGAAGCTCAGTATGCTGTCACAGTTGCTGCAGACAATGCCACCGTGAAGGTAGGGGAGCAGGCGCTTACGACTGGTGTTACGGTCCCGCACGGCAACTTGACTTTCACCGTCATGCCCGCCCCCGGATACAAGGTGGACAGTGTTAGGGTGAACGGGGCTACGGTGCTGCCCAGCGAAGATGGGGAGTATACGATCTTTGTAAACGGCACTGTATCTATTGGTGTTGTTGAAAGCCCCCTGGTAGATGTTACCCTTACCACTACGATTACCGCGAGCGGTGACAAAACATACACTATAGTCGTTAAGACCACTCCCGGCGAAGTCAGTGGGAATAACAATGATATTTCCGTTGTCGGCTATGGTACTTTGTATTCTAACCAAAGCTTTAGCAGTCGAGAGCTGGAGGATCAGGTTATGGGTATCCAACTTGATAATACTTTGAAGGAAACTTTGCTTGCTCAGGGGTCAGCAAAGATTTATAGCTACAGCCAGTCAGTTAATTTTGACCTTGATGAGTTGACGAACACCTTCTCGTATACATTCAACAACAGCAGCTCCACAGACCGGTATGGAGCCGGTTGGATCAAGTTGTCCGATGGGAAGGACAGTTGGATCGTATTCTCTGATACGGTCGGCCCTGCCGGTAATCCATGAGCCGAGGATCGGATTGCAGAGGACTGAGACATAGGGTGAAAGGCGGAGGCGGGCTGGAACCGCCCGTCTCCGGCCTTGAATTTCCCAAATGTCCAACAAAATTTTGAATGGTGGCTGGTATTTCGTGACAAAGTGTGATAGAATAAAAAAGGATCAGATCCAGTCTCATGTGGATGTTCAGTCGCCGCCCCAAAGATGAGGCGAGCATGTGTTGTAAAGTGGCTAAGGAGGTGTCTCCGATGAAAGATTATGTCACACCCAATATGGATATTGAGGTATTTGACGCCCATTCTGATATTATTTTAACCAGCGGACAATTTGTTGATGGAAGCGGACAAGATCCATTTAGTATGTTCTGATAGAATAGATGAAATAATACGGATTGTCTATCAGCTGCACAAATCAATTTAGGATGGATAATGATACTCCCGATATGCGCCCGGCTCTTTCCTACCGGGAGCGGTCGGGAGTATTTTCTGTATTTTACGGTTCCCCGGCGCACATTCGGTGCGGCTGCGGGGGAGAATGTTGACACTGGGAGGAGACGGCGTGGGAAAGAAACTTGCAATCGTATGTTCGGTGATCCTGGCCCTGTGCCTGGCCGCAGCTCTCTGGCAGCTGGAGAAACAGGACCAGGCCCAGCAGGCCCGCTATCAGGCGCTGGAGCTCCAGACCCGTCCCCTGCGGCTGGAGCGGGACAAGTTGGAGCAGGAGCTCCAGGACCTGGAAGAGAGCGCGGCCGCACAGGGGGGAATCCACGCCACGGAGGAGCTGCTGGTGGTGGACCTGGACGCAGCGCTCTATGAGCAGATGTTTCCTGTCACGCAGCGGGCGGGAGTCTGCGGCGTGCTGGCGCTGTCCCAGACGGAATTTTTTGACCTGCCGGGCAAGATCACCCGGGCGCAGTTCCACGAGCTGCTGAACGCCGGGTGGAGCTATTGCCTGGCCTGGGATGGGACGGAGGAGCTCCCCCTCTGGCTGGATGATATGAGTTCCCGGCTGGGTCAGGCCGAGCTGTCCATGCCCCAGGCCGTCTACTGCGCCCCGGACTGCTATTCCACCGGCCTGGACCCGATCCTGGCCCAGTACCAGGTGGACGTGGTGGTACACCACGGAGAGGAGTCCCTGCCTCTGATGGTCACAGAGGCAGAGGAGGGCGTCTGGCGGCTGGGCGCGAAGGTGTGGAATTACAACGGAATCAAAGTGGATTTGGAAACGCTGGTGGCCCGGAACGGAAATCTGGTGTTTACCATCAGCTTTGACCCGGACAGGGACGACACATGGAATGAGACCAGCTTTCAGGCTATGTTGGAATTCATTGCGCCCGATGTGGCGGCGGGGAATCTGCTGGTCACAGATTTTCCAACCGCCCGCACCCGCCATACCCCGACGGATGGGAGCGGCCAGACCCCGGATCTGGAGCAGCGGCGCGCCGAATTGCAGGGGCAGATCGATGCGCTGGAGGAACAGATCAGCGCCATCTATGAACAAGGGGGGTAATATGGTTTCCTTTTCCATACGGCTTGCCGGGGTCAATGTGTCCATTCGGTGCCGCTGCCCCAGTACAAAAGAGTTCTGCGGAGCCTATCTGACCCAGGAGCCCCCGGACGTTTCGGTGGAAATCCGGCCGGAGGACATTTCCTTGGAACAGGTGCTGTCCGACCAGACCAGCCTCCGGGAGGGACGGGCTCCCGCCGCCTACCCGAAGCCCTATCTGGAGACGCTGGCCGTCCTGCGCAAGCTGGCGGACCCGTTGTTGGGCCATCATGTGCTGTTGTTCCACGGCTCCGCCGTGGCGGTGGACGGGCGGGCCTATCTGTTTACCGCGCCCAGCGGAACGGGAAAAAGCACCCACACCCGCCTGTGGCGGCAGATGTTTGGTTCCCGGGCGGTGATGATCAACGACGATAAGCCCCTGCTGCGCTGCACCCCCCAGGGGGTCACGGTGTTCGGATCCCCCTGGGACGGCAAGCACCGGCTCAGCCGCAACATGTCCGCCCCCCTCCACGCCCTGTGTCTGTTAAGCCGGGACACCCACAACCACGTGGAGCCTATCTCCGCCCCGGAGGCGTTCCCCATTCTGCTGCAGCAGAGCTACCGCCCGGCGGGATGCACCCAAATGGGCAAGCTGCTGGAGCTGCTGGACTATCTGAGCCAGACCCACCTCTACCGCCTGGGGTGCAATATGCTCCCGGAGGCGGCCAGAGTGGCCTATCTGGGCATGCAGGGCCCCCATGAGCCTGCGTTTGGAAAGGAAGGAGAAACATGAAGCTGAAAGATGGATTTATTACCCGCACCGTACAGGGCACTCAGATGATGGTGGCGGTGGAGGGAAGCGGGACAAATTTTCACGGCCTGGTGCGCTCCAATGAGACGGCGGCCTTCATTGTGGACTGCCTGAAAACAGATACCACAGAGGAGCGGATCGTGGACCGCCTGCTGGAGGAATACGATGTCTCCAGAGAAACCGCACAGCGGGACGTGCAGGAAATTCTGGAAAAACTATACGGGATCGGAGCCATCCAGGCATGACACCGCACACAGATCGAAGCGCTCTGTCCCTCGCCAAAACCGGGATCGAGGAACATCTCAACCGCTATGGAACCCTTCTGTTCACCAACCAGGGCTCCAGTATGCGCCCACTGATCCGCCAGGGAAAAGACGCCTTTGTGATCCAGAAAAAAGGGGCCGGGCGGTGTAAAAAGTACGACGCGGTCCTCTATAAATGCGGCGGGAAATACATCCTGCACCGCATCCTCCAGGTGCGGGAACAGGACTATGTCATCTGCGGCGACAACTGCTTCCGCAGGGAATACGGCATCACCGACCGGAACATCCTGGGGGTCATGACCGAGGTCATTCGCGGCGGCAAAACCGTGAAGGTGACCCATCCCGGCTATTTGCTCTATGTACACCTCTGGTGCGATTTTTTCCCGGTGCGGGCAGCTTTGCTGCGGCTGCGGGGGGCGCTGGGGCGGCTCGTGAGACGGTTGAAATAAGGGAGTTGTGCTATGTATGCCTTGTCCTGGCTCAAAACGGTTACAGGAACGAAACAAGTCAATATTCTTTTTCTGCTCCTGCTCCAGGTGATTTTGGGCGGCAGTTCGGTTTTTTATGCCCTGCTGCTGAGAGGACTTGTGGATTGCGCAGCTGCGGGCAGCTGGGCTGGATTTGCCCGCTATGGGGCAGGCTTTATCGCCTTGACCGTTGTTCAGATCGCTCTGCGGGCCATCGGCCGGGCGCTGGATGAATGGTCCCGGTCGCAGTTTGAAAATTTGCTGAAGCAGCGGCTGTTTACTTGCTTGCTTCGAAAAGACTACGCCTCCGTGACTGCGGTGCACTCCGGGGAATGGATGAACCGGTTGACCTCTGATACGGTAATTGCAGCGGACGGCTTGACCCGCATTTTGCCCGGCGCCGGCGGTATGCTGGTGAAAATGGTCGGCGCCCTGGCGGTGATCCTGCTGCTGGAACCCATGTTTGCCGCCATTTTGATTCCGGGCGGCGCCGTGCTGCTGGGCGTGACTTACAGTGTTCGAAAGATCCTGAAACGGCTGCATAAGGCGGTACGGGAGCGGGACGGACAACTGCGGGTACTGCTGCAGGAGCATCTGAGCAGTTTGATGATTGTGCGGGCCTTCGGCATGGAGCGCCGGACGGAAACCATTGCCGCCGAAGCGATGGAGGAGCACAAACATGCCCGGATGGAGCGGCTGCGGTTTTCCAATCTCAGCAGCACTGGATTCAGCGTGGCGATGAACGGACTATATGCGTTTGGCGCGGTATTTTGTGGGTACGGCCTGCTGCAGGGGACCATGAGTTACGGCACCTTAACGGCAATCTTGCAGCTGATTTCTCAAATTCAGACGCCGTTTGCCTCCCTGACCGGATATCTGCCTCAGTATTACGCCATGCTGGCCAGCGCAGAACGGCTGATGGAGGCGGAGTCTCTCCCAGACGGAGATGAGGAGACCCCTTACTCCCTCGACCGGTCAAAGGAGTTTTACCGCACTCAGTTCCGGAGCCTGGGGCTGCGCAAAGCCAGCTTTACCTACCGCCCGTCGGCCGGTACCGATCCGGGACGGTCTATGCCGGTGGTGCTGCGGAACATTGATTTAGAGATCCGGAAGGGGGAGTTTGTCGCGTTCACAGGCCCGTCTGGCTGCGGGAAAAGCACCGTGTTAAAGCTGTTGATGTGCCTGTATCCCCTGGACGAGGGGGAACGCTTCCTTACAGGTACCGACGGAACGCAGCGAGAATTGACCGCTGCGTGGCGCGGCTTATTTGCCTATGTGCCCCAGGGCAATCAGCTGATGTGCGGCACCATCCGCGAGGTGATCGCCTTCGGCGACCCGACGGGCATGGCCGACGAGCAGCGGCTTTGGAACGCATTGGACATCGCCTGTGCGGATTTTGTCGCGCAGCTGCAATTGGGGTTGGACACCCCCCTGGGGGAGCGAGGTACAGGACTCTCTGAGGGACAGATGCAGCGGCTCGCCATCGCCCGGGCCATTCTGTCCGACCGCCCCATTTTATTGCTGGACGAAGCTACCAGCGCGCTGGACAGAAGCACGGAGCGAAGGCTGCTGGAAAATCTGCGCGCAATGACAGACAAAACGGTCATCATCGTTACCCACCGCGGGGCTGTGCGGGGTGTGTGCGAAAAATGTATTACTTTTTCGGAGACGGGGATTATTGATCTTGCATTATAATATCAAGTGCAACAAGGTATAAAAAATAGCAACTCATCGACAAATCCTGTAAAATGGTAAATGACCAGTAAACCACAGGAGGATTATGCCGATGAGTCGCTACCGTCATTTTACCATAGCTGAAAGAGAAAGTCTATTAGGCTATCTCAAGCAAGGAAAGAAGAATTGTGAAATTGCCAAGCTGCTGAACCGTTCTCCCTCAACCATCAGCCGAGAGGTTCGCAGGAACGCCAGAAGCAGAAGCAAATACAGCGCCTTGCAGGCCCAAAAGGCTTACGAGCATCGGCGCAAGCGGAGCGTGCGCAAATGCAAGCTGGCAGAACCAAATTTTGCGAAAAAAATTTCTGAATTGTTGGAAAACGCTTGGTCTCCAGAACAAATCAGCAATCGATTGCAGTATGAACACAATACGATTCAGATCAGTACCAGTACCATTTATCGGGGCCTGGAGCGCGGTCTGCTGGATTGTGAGCTGCGCAAGAAGCTGCGGATCAAAGGTAAGCGGCGGCACGGCGGCAGGAAGAAAAGCAAATGCGGCCATCTGGATATTGAATATACAATCCATGACCGGCCCAAGTCGGCGGAGAGCCGTCAGACCATTGGCCATTGGGAAAGTGATACAGTACGCGGCGCCAAGTGGTCCGGTTGTATCGCCACCCATGTGGATCGCTCCAGTCGATATGCCGTACTTTGCAAAATTCCCAACCGGACCGCAGATGAATTCACCCGTGCCACAGTGGAAGCTTTTCTGAGGATTCCAAAGCGGAAACGACGGAGTTTCTGCGTTGACCACGGTAAAGAGTTTGCAAATCACCGTGAAATTCTGCAATTTCTAAACTGTAAGGTGTATTTTGCAGACCCGCATGCGCCGTGGCAGCGAGGCACCAATGAAAATTTCAATGGTTTGCTACGTCAATTCTTTCCCAAGCGCACCTCGTTTGCCGAGGTGACACAGGAGGATGTGGATGCCGCCGCAAAGTTGCTTAACCGCCGACCACGCAAATGCCTTGGCTGGAAAACGCCTGAAGAAGTTTTCTTCCATAAATCGTTGCACTTGACTTGACAATCTAAGATATACTATGGCCTCTGTAAAGTATTGACTGTCCCTATATCATGGCGGCGAAACTCTGTAAGCAAAAATTATATGCCCTTCTCTCTGGCCCGAAAAAGGCCGGGAACCTGAAAACAGGTTCCCGGCCAACAGATTGTATGGCCCTATTTCTCCCTTTTGACAGGGACAACCAGGACATTGTCGCCCTGTGACGCGTCGGGGTGGATGATGGTAGGCGCCGTCCATTTCAGGACCAGCTTTCGCTCTCCATCCATAGGCCCCGTCCAATAGTGATGCCAGTGTCCCCGGCGGCTGTGGGGCCGTTTTGTGGTGCCGGTTCCGGCGCCATCGCTGCGATAGGTTCCGCCTCTTGCCGCTTTGCTGAGAGCCGCGCCGACGAGGGCTCCAACATCATAGGCCCGCACCTGGCTGGCCTTTTCCTGCGGGACCGGTTTGATTTGGGCAGTCTTGGAGGAGGCCCTTACCACCTTCACGGATGCTGGCGCTTCCTCAATATCGGCGTTCTGGGATACGAGATACAAAAGCAGCTGGACAGCGGACAGGATCACCCGGGCTACATCCACGCTGACGTCCTTCAGTTTGATATCATCGCCCAAATTCTCCTGCGTCGTGTGGATGGTGTCCAACACGCAGTCCCGGATGTTCCGGCCCATCTGGGATCAGAATTGCTGTCATGATATAATTGCTTGAGCGACTTAGAAGGAAAAATGATAAAGGGGCGGCCCGCACGGGATTGTGTGGTCCGCCCTGAACTGTCTTAGCACTCTGCGCTGTATGCAGCTTCCAATTCTTCCTCATCCATGTTGAAAATCTCGGATACGGTTTCTTCGGATAACTCACGAAACATATCTTTGAGATACTCTTCGTCGATCTCTGGATGACCGTCATCTTCGTCCCGCTCCTGTCCAAGTTCAGAGGTTTCAGGGAACCATGTGTAGCCCTGATCGCTCAGTGCAGCGTACATACGGGTGTAGTACAGTTCTTCCATCTTATTTACATCCGTCGAGGCCGCCTCATTGTATGGATCCATATCAGGAAACATAGCCTCCCCGTACAGGGAATTTTTATCGATGATATACATGGCCATTACCGTAGGCACTCCTTTCATTCTCTATAAAGGCGTGATTTGAAATTACGTCCCGTTTTTCAGTCAGATCCGCAATTCCGATAATATTTCCCAGAAATCAACCAGATGAAAATCCGGCTCCTCAGCCGGAGAACCGGCGGCCTGCCCCGAAGGCAGGATCGGGTCCTGGTCACTCTGCTTTTTTGTATCTTCCATCTCTCGTATGCCTGCCCCTTCCATAAAGTCGTCCTCATTATAGCACGGGTGGAACAGAAAGACAATCATGATCTTAGTGGCTCCCTTTTCAAGATGAGTAGGAAATCTTGTTGACACCAATGAGCATATTCCCTATAATTTATACTGTAGTATTGTATATTGATGTATCTTTTACCAAAAATCAAAAGTCCCACGCCCTTCAGATTATCTTTCTTAGGTCAATGGAAATCATCTGGACGTGATTGGCCTTTCCTGTGGTATTATTACGGCAGACAAAACATAAAGGAGATTTGCACTATGGAACGGGCGATGAAGTACTTCGGGCATTTTCTCTGCACCTTGGCGCTGATCGTTTGTTTCGCGCAGCCGGTATCCGCCGCAGACGAAACAAACTACTTTGACTGCACAGTTTTTCTCTACGGTTTTGACTCCGCAGTGGAAAACATCACCGCAAGCAGCAGTGCCATCCAGGTCAAGGCGGGGGACGGCAGTGGGGATACCTGGGTGGTAGCAAGTTATGGCGTGACCAACGGATCCACTTACTATCTGGCAACCGACCCCTATGACAACTCTGTGGGTTCGGTGGCCGAATTGATTATGGGGGATGCCGAGAGCGGCGTGGCGGTGTTTCGACTGGACAGTCCGCTTACTTCCCGCACCGCCCCAGCCCTGAGAACACTGGACGGCTTAAATGAAGGTGATGGCGCGGTGGTGGCCGGTGTGGCAGACGATTCAGACGGTATGTTCCTCTTCTCCCGGGGCGTGGTTCTCCAGAGACTGGCAGAGCAGAGCGGCTACACCCGCCTTCAGTTGGGGGACGGATCGTATCCCCTCAGCGAGCTTGACATCCTGCCCATCGGTGCGGTGATGAGCGATGTGGACGAGGTGATCGGGTTCTATCTGGACGGCTATCAGGCCCTGCCGGCGGGATATATCATGTCTGACGCAGACGGGATCGGCAGCCTGGGAAACAGCGATCCGGAACCGTCTTCTCCAGAACCCGCCGATCCGGAACCCGAAACCGGCGGCGAAGAGCCTGCCTATACCCTGGAGTCCATTCAGACCAATACCGGAACGCAGGCCCTCCTGGAGCAGGCCAGGGCGCAGCAGGGACAGGCCAGAACCCTTCAAATCGTCCTGATTGCTGTCGCAGGCATCGCGGCGGCAGGAATCATCGCCTTTGCCATTGTGCGCAGCCGTAAGAAGGCCGGTTTCCAGGCCAGCACATCCCAGACAGCGGACACTGGCGGGAATCCAGGCCCTGACTTTGGAAAGAAGGAGTATGTGGGCGGAGAGGAATACGGGGAAACCCAGCCGGTCAAAGCCCAGTACCGGGTCGTTCCCCTCCCGGGGACGCCGGGAAATCCGCAGGAAATTCCCCTCCAGGGACTCACCTTCGGCAGGATTCCGGAGTGCGATGTAGTATTTCCCCCGGATACCCCCGGCGTCAGCGGAAAGCACTGTTCCCTGCGGTGGCGCGGCGGATCCCTGTTTCTCACCGATTTGGGCTCCTCCTACGGCACTCTGCTGGAGGACGGGCGGAAACTGTCCAATGAGAGTGCGGATCTCAAACCCGGTATGCGTTTTTACTTAGGTTCCAACAAATTCGGCTTCCAGCTGGAAGAACTATGAGCCAGGGCAGAGATTGCCCGGCGCTGTAAGGAGGAGAGGGCCATGAAAAAGAGACTGTTCGCGTTTCCCTTGACTGTATGCATCCTGCTGTGCTGTATCCTGACCGCGCTCCCGGCCCACGCTGCGGGGACAGGTGGTGAAAGTGCGGTGTCCAGCGCCCGCAACGGGGTGGTTCGGATCCTGGCCGCATTGCCTGACGGCTCGGCTAATCTGGGTTCCGGTTTTGCCGTAGGCCAGGCTGGAGAGCCCAGTGCGGTCTTCGTGACCAACAAGCATGTGGTGGAAAACAGTACTGCAGTCTACCTGCTGCTGGATGACCGGTGGAGCGAGACAGAGGACGGCAGCGCCTTGAATATGGAGTATGTTGTGCGCTGTGACGTGGTGTATGAGCCGGAAACCTATCCCGACTACGCCATCCTTCTGGCCGACCGTATCGTCACCGAGCGGGTGGCCCTGCCCCTCATGCCCGCCGCTCTGGCAGAACCCGGCGAGACCATCTACGCCATCGGTTTCCCCTCGGTCAGCGACCAGGTGACGGTTAACTATACCGCCAATGTGGATACGGTCACCGTCACCGCCGGCACCATTTCCCGCCTGGCCCACATGGCGGAGACCGACACCGATGTGATCCAGATTGACGCCAACATCAATCACGGCAACTCCGGCGGACCCCTCATCACCGAGGAGGGCTACGTCATCGGCCTGAATACATACGGCTACGGAGACAACATCAATCTGGCCGTCCAGAGCGACTATGTAATCAGCCGGCTGAACGATCTGGTGGACATTGGTACTCTGTATGAGTTTGAGTATACCCTGATCACTGACCGCACAGAGAACTCTGGTATGATGACTACGGTCCTGATCTGCGTTGGGCTCCTGGCCGTTGCGGCTATAGTGGCCGTGCTGATCCTGCGCCGGAATCGAAAGCCCGCATCCGCCGCCGGGCAGCAGAAGGACATCGGCGGCGGCAGCCGCCCGGACCGAAAGGAGGATCGAGGATCCACATTTCCCAAGACGGGAGAGGTGGACGAGATTGGGGAGACCCAACCGGCAGAGTCTCAGGAGGAACTGCGCATAGTGGGCGTGAACGGCCACTTCGCTGGACGGCGCTTTGCCCTCACGGGAACCCTCCGCCTGGGGCGGTTGCCTGACAAGAATGATCTGGTCTTCCCGGCAGACACAACAGGGGTGAGCGGCGTACACTGCGTGGTGCGCCTCACCACCGGTGGAGCAACTCTTACCGATTTGGGTTCTTCCTTCGGCACCTTCCTCAATGGACAGAACAAGCTCCCGCCGCAGCAGTCCACCGCGCTAAAGCCTGGGGATACCTTTGCCCTGGGCTCCCAGCGACAGACCTTCCGGCTGGAGCGGAAGAACGGCTGATAGGAAACCAGTTCGACCTGAGCGCGAAGTTCTGTGGTATCCTGAAATCGAAGAGAACCGGAACCGGCTCTGGATGCGCCGGATATGTGAGAGAGGTGACAGGAAATGGAGCGCTATTGTCCATATTGTATGCACCCTGTCCAGCCGGGGCAGCCCTGCCCCAACTGCAAACGTGACCCGGAGACTTACCACCCTGAAAGCCGCCAGCTCCCCCCCGGCACCCTACTTCAGGAGCGGTACGTCCTGGGGCGGGCCCTGGGAGCGGGAGGGTTCGGCATCACCTATCTGGGCTGGGACTTGAAGTTGGAGCGCCGGGTAGCTGTGAAGGAGTATTTTCCCACTGCGTTCCTCAAGCGGGAGACTTCGGTGACCTTGGATGTGACCTGCTACACTGCCTCCGGCCAGGAGGCCTACACAAAGGGCAGGGAGCAGTTCCTCCGGGAGGCCAGGACAATGGCCGCCCTGGAAAAGATCCCCCAGATGGTGCGGGTGCTGGACTTCTTCCCGGAGCACAACACAGCCTACATCGTCATGGAATTCCTGGAGGGGCAGACCCTGAAAGAGATCACCCAGGCCCAGGGGCCCTGTTCCGCCCAAGTTCTGCTCCCCATGCTGGAGCCGGTGATCCGTGCCATGGAGTCCATGCACCAGGCCAACATCATCCACCGGGACATCAGTCCGGATAATCTGATGCTTTTAAGCAACGGAACAGTAAAACTCATGGATTTTGGCTGCGCCCGGGACATCCAGGGCGAGGTCACTATGACCGCTATGCTCAAGGAGGGGTTCGCTCCCTACGAGCAGTACAGCGGCCACGGCCAGGGGCCGTGGAGCGACCTATATAGCCTGTGCGCCACCATCTACTACTGCCTCACCGGAAAGGTTCCCCCCAGCGCCATGAAACGTGGGGAGCCGGATCCCCTGATCCCGCCCAGTCGGTTAGGGGCGGAGCTCACCGAACAGCAGGAGCGAGCCCTGTTAAAGGGGCTTGCGGTGCGGGCGGCGGAACGGTGGCAGAGCATGGGGGAACTCTATGGAGCCCTCTACGGCGCCACCCCGGACGGGCAGCCCTGGGTACCTCCGGAGGACTGGGAGAAGTGGAATCCGTCCAAGCCGGATCCTGAACCCGAACCCACCCCTGAACCGAAACCGGAAAAGAAATTTGACCTCTCCCGGGGGGCCAAGGGCGGTATCGCTGCGGCCTGCGCCGGCGTCGTCCTGGTGGCCGCCCTGGCAGCAAGCGGCCTGCTGGGGGGCGGAACCGATCCGGTCGTTTTGTCCGACGACGACATCCCCACCCAGTCCCAGACAGTACTTACTGGCGAGGAAGAAGACCCCCAGACGGAGGACTCCTCCCGCCTGGATCCCAACGCCCTGCTCCAGCCGGATGTCTCCCTGGATGACACGGAAGGTGTGCCGGATGAAGATCCGAACGGCGATGCCGGCCAATCCCAGAATGGAGAAGTGGGAACCGGGCAAGAGCCGGTTCAGAACCAGCCGTCCGATCCGCCCCCTTCCAATCACCAGACCACTCCCTCCGGCGGCCAGACTGAGCCCAGCACACCAACTCCTGAACCGGAGCCCGAACCGGAACCCACCACCCCCACGAAGGCGGAGCTGGAGGCCCAGGTGGAGGCCCACTTGGACGCCAACCAGTTTGCCGAGACGGCGGAGGTCTACCGGCAGATGAACACACTTGGCTACATCTCCCGGGAGAAACTGGGCAGCAGCTTGGTGGAGGTGGGGGACGATGCGGAGTATTATTGGTCGGAAACCGACTACGGCAACAACAGTTCTCCCTACGTAAAAACCGCTTTCGACCTGTATACCGAGGCGGCCAACCTCGGCTGCGCCCAAGCCTACGCCAAACTGGCCTATTGCTATGACTACGGCCACTATGTTTCTCCCGACCCGGCCATGGCCTGCCACTGGTGGACGCAGATGGCCAACACTGGGGACGGCCCAGCCTGCTACTTCGTGGCGGAGTACTACGCCGATGGGAACGGTGTGCCCCAGGACATCCCTACCGCAATCAACTGGCTGAACAAGTGTCTGGAGTACGGGGCCAGCTATATGGAGAGCGACGCCCGCGCCCTGCTGGACGAACTGCAGGGAAACTAAAATCGGGGCATCCGCCCCTGCTGAGAGGTGAATGAGATGGAACGCCGCTGTCCCTACTGTATGTCGCCGGTTCAGCCT
>NXNN01000113.1_pt1 | contig 14357 bp, 8 predicted proteins | sample 2041041 | NCBI WGS metagenome assembly NXNN01 (sample SAMN07660617, study PRJNA407663) | chicken gut metagenome | isolation source: caecum content treated with Lincosamide | host: Gallus gallus domesticus | place: Czech Republic: Brno | collected 2016 | reverse complement strand
TTTCGTCCGCGAGCCCAAGCCCCTCCAGCCGGCCACGAAGCCGGCCTACCCCGCCTTCCATCGCCGTCACCGCAGCATAATAGCCCCGCATAACACGTATTCTCCCCTCGCCTGTTCCGCCCGGAGCCGTAGGGATACGGTTGGGACGCAGCGGTTCGTCCGGAGTCGCCGTCCACTGGCAGTCACGGTACATCGCTACATACTCTGCCGGATGCTGATCTGCAGCCCACGGGTCGTGGGGCGCCGTATAATGCACACTTACATAAAACGGCTGATCTGAATCCTTATACCGCTCCGAATATTTATCAATATTTTCCAGTGCATGCTGCGTTATTAAATCTGTAATATAACGATTCTCTATCCTGAGTTCACCGTTCTCGATCACATCCGGCTCCATATAAAGGCAGCCACCTCTGCCGATTGTAAACCAGTCCGTAAATCCGTGCTGCGGGCTCATACTGTCGCCAAGATGCCATTTGCCTGAAAGGGCGCAGCAGTATCCGTTGTCCGCAAGCAGATCCGTGTACGCTGTCATACCTTCCAGATAGCGGACCGGCTTGTCTTCATTGGCGAAATACGGGTGGTCTTTATATTCCCCAAGTGCATCCTTATCAAGACTTCCGCAGCGGATCCAGTCGTGGACTCCGTGACGTGAGGGAATACGTCCCGTCAGTATGGACGCCCTTGCCGGGCTGCATACCGGAGACGCACAGAAAAAATTGTCAAATCTCGTTCCCTGTTTTGCCAGCCGATCCAGATTCGGCGTATAGATATCTGTATTCCCGGCGCAGCGCATTGCCCACGCCCCCTGATCGTCCGTCAGGACAAACAATATATTCGGTCGCTTCATCTCCAAACTCCTCTCAAAAAACCGGCACGCCGTCTGGCAGTGCCGGTTATAAATCATCTTATCTATTTAGATGCCTGAAACTCCTCAACCTGAGTTGTCACTTCATCGATCAGATCCTGTGCCCCGTTTGCTTCCAGATCTTTAAGGAATGCCGGGATGTATTCCTCAGGATCTACAGATCCCGTCTCAAGAGACGGACCGTACTCTGCGATTACGTTAGTCAGCGCTGCAACCTGTGTCTCTACCGGTGTCATATCAAAGGAGAAACCGTTGTTCTGGGAGATAATAGCCGCATCATTGTACTCCTGGAACAGTTCTTCGATGTTGTCCGGATAACTGATGTCCCATTTCTGGTTGAACGGTGTACCAAATTGCCATCCGTATGTATAGTCGTATCCGTTGTCCGCCGGATCAAGTGTTCCGTCCATTGTTCTGTCAACCTGGTCTTCGCCGACTGCTGTATAGTGCTCGCCTTCGATACCATGACGGATCAGTGTTCCAACATACTCGTCTGTGTTCAGAAGATTGATGAACTCAAGAGCTTTCTCCGGATGCTCGCTTGCGGAGGAGATTGCAAGGATACCGCCGCTGAGTACACTTGTTGTCTCAAATAACGGATCCATCAGTGATACGAAACCTACTCCGTGTCCGCTTGAATTTGACATCATTTCTACATTACCCGGTGCATTTTTAATGAAGTAGGAGAACAGCTTGCCGTTGTTGAAGTCATTGTCACGGTTTGCTGTATCGCTGTCATAGTTAACCGGATCGCCGCCAAGGTATCCTGCTTTATTCCATGAATAAACTGTCTTGCAGTAGTTCATGTACTCTTCGCTCGCGTACTGGTTAAATACAGTCTCTCCTGCCATATCTTTGAAGTTATCATACTCCGGTACTGCCGCAACTGCAGGGAGTGTGGAGTTTCCTGTAAGAGACTCATACGGAGCAGCCATCGGCCATGCGTTCACAAGTCCGGATACACCGATCACATCCTGTCCTGCTGCCTTTGATTTCTCGGCAACTGTCTCAAGAACTTTTGTGTAATCCTCAAGTGTGGCAACCTGACTCATATCGATGCCATATTCAGCTGCGAGATCGCTGTTATATACGATTCCGCCCTGCCATCCCATTTCTTTATAGGAAGGAACACCGTAGATCTGTCCATCTACTTTCACTGTATCCCACACTTCCTGCGGAATAAAATCATAAGTTTCTTTTGCATATTCCGGAAGGAGATCTGTGATATCCATATATGCGTCCTTGCCTACGAACTGAAGATAATCTGTCGTCCAGTTTGCTGTAAAGCAGATATCGAAATACTCGCCTGCATTGATCAGGTTCGGCATTTTCTCTTTGTAGTCCGGATTTGCAATTACATTGTAATCAATTTCTACACCGATCTTGTCACGTGTATACTCGTTGAGCTTTTCAATCACCTTATCTGTATCTGCTGCCACCGGGTTGATGGACATATACCATTTCAGTGTCGTGATGCCATCCTCGTCGCTGCCGCCGTTGTCTGATCCGCCTTTCTTTCCGCATCCTGCCAGCAGGCCTACTGTCATGGCTGCCGCAAGTCCGATGCTGAGCAATCTCTTTGTTCTCAGTTTCATAATCTTTCCTCCTCTTAGAAATTATTTACCAAAACGCTTCTGCGTTCTGAATACGTGTTATATCAGCCTTTCACTCCGCCGACCGTAAGTCCTTTGACAAAATATTTCTGGAAGTATGGATACGCCAGAAGGATTGGCAGGACTACCAGTACGGTAAGAGCCATACGGCCACTGTCTGTCGGTGCATTTGCTGCCATCTCTGCATATTCCAGAGCATTTGCCGAAGACTGTTTCATAAATTCCAGACTGTTCTGCATACTCCACAGCAGTGTCTGTACAGGATATTTTTCCTGATCCACGATGTAGAGCATTCCCAGAAACCAGTCGTTCCAGTATGCGATCATCGTAAACATACCGATCGTTGCGATACCCGGTTTGGAAAGCGGAAGCACGATCCTGAAAAATGTCTTGAACTCGCTGGCTCCGTCCACTCTCGCAGCTTCTATAAGTTCAACGGGTATACTCTTGTAGAATGTCCTGAGCACCACAATGTAGAATGCGTTGAACGACATCGGGAAGATCAGTGCCCACACGCTGTTTCCCAGACCGAGCAGCTGTGTGTTTACCATATATGTGGCAACGATACCTCCGTTGAACAGCATGGTAAAGAGCATCAGGAGTGTAAACAGTCTGTTGTATGCATAGTCGCTGCGGCTGAGTACATATGCGAAGCTTGCGCTGATCGCCAGACTGAATACTGTTCCGACTACAGTTACAAAAATTGTGATTCCGTAAGAACGGATAAGCTGGTCTCCCAGTTTAAAGAAGAACTCATATGCCGCGAGACTCCACTCGGACGGGAAAAAGCTGTACCCGTTTTCAAAGATGCTCTGCTCACTGCTGAAAGATACGATCACTACGAGCAGAAGCGGAAGCACACAGACAAGAGTCCATATGGCAAACCAGATATTCAGAGCAATATCGGCTTTTTTAGATATCCGGTTTATTGTCAGATCAGGTACTCCCTCATCCTTGTTCTTTTTCTTCTTAAATAAACTTCTCATCCATAACCCCTCCTGTCAGAATAATGCGCTGTCCGGATCCATTTTACGTACGACGAGGTTGGTTCCTACTACAAGGACAAATCCCACAACCGACTGGTAAAGGCTGGCTGCAGATGCCATGCCGACATTGCCGGTTTCTTTGAGCGCCCTGTATACATATGTATCAATAACCTGTGTCACGTCATACAGCGGTCCCGAATCTCTCGGAAGCTGGAAGAACAGACCGAAATCAGCGTAGAAGATTCTTCCGATTGCCAGGATTGTCAGGACGATCATCATCGGTTTCAGACATGGCAGCGTAATATTTTTGATCTGCTGCCATTTTGTTGCTCCGTCGATTACCGCTGCTTCGTAGTAATCGTTCGGAATACCGGTAAGAGAACTCAGGTACATGACCGTTGAATATCCTATCGTCTTCCACAATTGGAAAAATGTCAGAATAAACGGCCATTTTCCAGGATCAGAATACCAGTCTACCCCGGCGAATCCGAAGTAGTCAAGAAGATGATTGAACAGGCCGTCGTCCACGCTGAACATTGAAAACGCCATAAACGAAACAACAACCCATGACAGGAAGTAAGGCGCCATAAAGATCGTCTGGTAGATCTTCGCCCTGCGTTTCTTCAGAAGTTCGTTCAGGCCGATTGCCATAGCCACTGCCATCACAAGATCCAGCAGGATAAACAGACCGTTATAAAGCAGTGTGTTTCTCGTAATGATCCAGGCGTCTGTTGTCTTGAACAGGAATTCAAAGTTTTTGAAGCCGATCCACTGACTCCCGAAAATGCCGTCCCTTACGCTGAAGCGCTTAAATGCGAGAAGCAGTCCCGACATGGGAAGGTAGCGGAACAGAATCATGACGATCAGTCCCGGCGCCGCCATAATAGTCAGTGGAAGATTTTTTTTAAATACATACCAGAAACTTTTTTTCTTTTTTTTCACGACAGCCGGGTTTGCAGTTGAAGTTTTCATAACATCCCCCTTTTCTTTCCGTGCTTTCTACATAAAGTTTATCATCCACATTCCTGCTTCAACAACGGCACAATTTTTATATGAGGTGCATCTTTTTTATCTGATGCTATGTGCTTAAAAAAAGCACCCGAGATCACTAATTTTAGGAAATAATTCACAAATCTGCCGGCTGTATGCTATAATACCCGATGATTATTGCGGATAGCACACAAATGAGAACTGCAAATGAGGAGGAGAAGATTTATGATCAAAATACTGCTTGTAGATGACGACTACCTAGCCCTTGAAGGACTGTGTCAGATGTTGCACTGGGATGATTTCAACGGTGAACTATCAGGCTGTGCCACAGACGGGCTTGATGCCGTTTCCATGATTGAAGATAATCCTCCTGACGTAGTCGTAGCAGACATCAAGATGCCCCGCATGAACGGTATAGAGCTTTCCCGCTATCTGTACGAAAACCATCGCGGTACCCGAGTCATCCTGCTGAGCGGCCACAGCGAATTTGAATATGCACAGAAAGCGCTGCAGTACCGCGTCACAGATTACATCCTCAAGCCGGTCACCCGGCAGAAGATAAAAGAACTGGAAGCCCTTCTGAAAAAAATCGACAAGGATCTCGCTGCAAAGAAACAGATCCGCCGCCTGACGGGAAGCGAGGTGCTCAAAGACCGTCTGCTCTCTTTACTGAGAAAGGGAGATGAAAAAGCAGTCTATAACTTCCTGTATGACGGGGTTCTGGCAGAAGCACTCCTCCATGACACCGCCGGGACACTCGGCTCCACACTTCTTAACCACACCTTCGCCTATCAAAATGAAATAGGCAAGGACAAAGCTGAACTTGAAGAGCTGAAGAAAACCTGCATGGATGAATACTGGCTGCTCTCCCCGTCCAGGGAACGTGTTTCTTACATCTATACCCGCTGCCAGGAACTGATGACATATGCCAAGAACAGGAAGAGCGAATATGAGCAGCCGATCGTTGCGCACTGTATCCAGGTGATCCAGGAGTCATTCTCTGATCCCGGCTTTAACATCTCCCAGCTTGCAGACCGGGCCAATCTGTCTCTTCCCTATCTGAGTACAGTTTTTAAACAGGCGATGGGACAGACGATCAGCAGTTATCTCTCCCGCCAGCGGCTGCTCTGCGCCCAGGAACTTCTGCAGGACATCTCGATTCCTATCAAAGATGTGTGTGCACGGTCAGGATACGAAGATCCTCATTATTTTGCAAGATCCTTTAAAAAGCAGACCGGGATGACTCCCAGCGAGTACCGTAATCTCCACAGTTCCAGGGACCTTCACCCTGAGTATACAGATAAGGAGGGCAATCCATGAGCATCACTAAACGCAGTTTCATGATCATATGCCTGATCATATCCTGCATACTGATCACATTGAACCTGGTCACCTACGGACTCTTCCAGTATTCCATTACCAAACAGATCCTGACTTCCTATGACACTCTTGTAGACGCCAACAACTCTCTGTGCCGGCTTTTCACACAGGAGCTGGACCAGCTTACATATATGTATACTACCGATGAGGAGCTGGGCAGCCTGCTCTCCATGCCCGTAGGCAATGACAGGCTGGAGGATCTCCAGACAAAATCTGCACTGAACAGCCGGATGGCATACACGCTGAACTCCCAGAGTGCACTGTCTAATAAAGGATTTTCTTCTGTCCTTTATGTTAATCCGGAACTTCCTGTAAGCACTCTTTTCAGATCCAATGCGACTGTCCGGGGCGTCAGCCGCCTCTTCAGCGCAGAGACTTTTCTCAATGAGGACTGGTATACATATGCACTTGATCAGGTTGCGCGTCATTATATTTTTGTAGACGCAAAGGAAGGCCGGCTCTGCTTCGCCAAAAAGCTCCAGAACAGCCATTATTCCGGTCCCCGCCTGAAAGACGGAGTCGGAGTGCTTCTCTGCAGTGTGCCGGCAAGCCGCATCCCCCAGATTTTTTCTTTTCATCCGCTTACTGCAAACAGCGGATTTGCACTTTTCAGCCGCGACGGAGCGCTTCTGTACCAGTCGGACGCTCTGCCGGACTTGTCTGATGCAGCCGAGCAGTTTCTGAGCGATACCTCCCATCAGAAACTGAGCCTGAATGGCAGTTCATATATATACAGCTCGGCGGAACTTGACTGGGGACTCCACCTCCTCTTCCTCACGCCTTACAGCGATATTACAGAGCAGCTCCATGCGATGATGCTCCCGTATCTGCTCTGTTCATTCGTCTTCCTGATCATCGGCGCCCTGTCTTCTCTCCTGCTCTCCAGGGGAATTACACTTCCTGTCGTACAGCTGACACGGAAGATTGAAAGTATCGAAGATACCCGAAATGTAGACCTGTCAGCATTTTCAGGTTCGGGACCCCCGGAAATCAGAAGGCTTAACAGCAGCTTCAGCGATCTGATCCGCCGTGTCAACCGGCTGACCGAACAGATCCAGCAGTCCGCAGAGCAAAGAAGGATCAGCGAACTGCGGGCGCTTCAGGCACAGATGAATCCGCACTTTGTATTAAACGCCATGAACACCGTAAACTATATGGCGCTGATGCGTGAGGAGGACGACATCGCGGCCACCGTTGATTCCATCGCCAATCTGATGCGCTACAGCATCACTGAGCCCGACCAGCTTGTCAGCATTCACACAGAGGTGGAAAATATACGGGAATATATCTCTATCTACACTCTGCGTTTCCGCCAGAAAATCCACCTGGAAATCTCGGCGGACCGCCCGGATACAGAGATCTTTATCCCCAAATTTACACTTCAGCCGCTCGTGGAGAATTCAATCCGCCACGGCATTACGCGCCAGGACGCGGGCATTACTGTCTTTCTGCGCGCATGGGAAGAAGAAGACAGACTCTGCGTCCGTGTGACTGATACAGGCAGGGGCGCAGATCCGGACAAACTCAACGCATACCTCAGATATGAAGACGTGGATCTGAAAGTTTCCCACGGATTCGGCATACGTAATGTCAACGAACGGATCCGCCTGCATTTCGGCGGCGACAGCGGTCTTGCGTTCTCCATCGACGAGAACGGACGCCTGGCCGCTACGCTTACAATCCGCCGGGCTAAAAAAAGTACACCTGATCAAAAGATTTAACTCTTTCCAATATTATGGCCGGGAGGTATATTAGAATCAACCATCCGGCTTTTTTGTCCGGACAAGAAAAGGAGCATAATAATTATGGCAAAGGCACTTATTGTCAACGGTATACATAACTATACCGCACCAGAAGAATACATTTCCCCGAAATCAGAGGCTGTAAAGGAACATCTGGAATGGTTTATGGACCAGAAACTCGGTCTGATGATGCACTGGGCGCCCGGATGCCAGCTCGGCACTTACGAGAGCTGGCCTCTCAGCGACGGAGACGGCTCATGGAGCCAGGAAGACATGACATGGGATGATGTTGAAGTATGCAAACAGCAGTACCGGGATGCAAACCTTACATTCAATCCCGTCAAATTCAGCCCGGAAAGCTGGGCCCGCATGGCTTCCGAATGCGGATTCAAATATCTGCTTTTCACAACGAAACACCACGACGGCTTCTGTATGTATAACACAAAAACAACCGATTATAAGATTACGGCAGATGACTGCCCGTTCCATACCCATAAGAATGCCGATATTACAGAAGCGCTCTTCCGTGAATTCCGCAAACAGGGGCTGGGCATCTCTGTCTACTTTTCCAAGCCGGACTGGCACAGTGAATATTACTGGGCTCCGCAGTTTGGCACCGCACCTGACAGAAACGTAAATTATGATGTCAGTGAACATCCGGATCTGTGGGAGAAATATGTACAGTTTGCCCATCAGCAGATCCGGGAACTGTGCACAAACTACGGCAAAGTCGATGTGCTCTGGCTGGACGGAGGCTGGGTGCGCCCCGATAATCTGGGACAGGACATCCGTCTCGGCGAGATCGTGGAGGAGATCCGCTCTTCCTCCCAGCCGCACCTGATCGTCTCTGACCGTACCTGCGGGGGAGAGTATGAAAACTTCATCACCCCGGAGAAAACTGTCCCCGAGACTGCCCTCAGTGTTCCGTGGGAAACTTGTACGACTGTAGGGAAGAAGTTTTCGTTCCACTATACAGATACATTCAAAAGCGGACACCAGCTTGTTCTGCTTCTGCTTGATGTTGTGAGCAAAGGCGGCAATCTTGCCCTTAACATCGCCCCGCAGCCGGACGGTGAACTCCCGGCTCCCGCAGTCCGGTCTCTCCGCGACATGGGCGCATGGCTTAACATCTACGGAGACGGCATATATGGGACGCGCATCTGTGCCCCGTATTTCAAAGATAACCTGTTCTACACGCAGAAAGAAAATAGAGGATATGTTTTCTGCGCATACGGAGATACTCCTGTTCTTCCGGCACAGATCACACTCGTCTCAGAAAAACCGGTGAAATCTGTCATATGTATGCGTACCGGCACTCCGGTTCTCTTCCGCCAGGAAGGAGATATAGTCACCGTCTTCACAGACGGCCTTCCCACAGGCGGCGCATTCTACGCGGAAGGCTTCTGCGCTGTTACCGAATAGGACCGGGGCGGAAGCCCGCCCTGATTGTTTCCGGACATTCAAAGAGATTGCCGGCTGTCTTATTTCCTAAGATAGCCGGCAATCTCTTTCATCCTCGGTGCGCATTTTTCAAAAAACATCCTGTATCCGCCGCAGAAGTAGTTTCTGTACGTTCCTGTCTGATCATCCCGTATTCTGTGTCTGCGGCACCCGTTCCGGCAGAGTTGAAACCACCGGCACTGCCTGCACTCTTCATCGTGTTTCAGAGATTCCCGCACAAATTGTTTTGCAGTCTCATTCTCAAAGAATTCCTCAATTCTGTTCTCGTTATAATTTCCCAGACAGTATCCGTCCATCGCATAGAAATCACAGGGATATGCCCTGCCGTCCGCCTCCGCTACGCACTGCACACTGCAGGTTCCGCTCTGCTCGCAGGACTCCGGAGGGATACCCGTGAGGATTCCGATGTAATTCTCAAACTGGCGGATATACGGCGCCCTGCCCTTTCTCCAGTCCTTTTCCCATAACCGGAACAGCTCTGTCAGAAACTTTCCGTAAGCTTCCGGCGTCAGCGAGTATTCCCTGCCTCCCGGCTCTTCCCCCGCCGGATCAAGACAGGCGATATACTGCTGGTAATTCCATCCGTTGTTTTTGTATTCTCTGTATATCTCCCGGGTATGTTCCGACACGCTCCGGGTCACAACTGTGAGAATATTATAGGCCACGCCGAAGCTGTCAAGCAGATCCGCCGCCTTTTTAACACGGGCGTAAGTCACTCCCCCTGATGCGTCATGCCTGTACCGGTCATGAATCTCCTGTGTTCCGTCCACTGACAGACCGATCAGAAAATCATGTTCTTTAAAAAACCGGCACCACTCTTCGTCAAGAGCAAACCCGTTTGTCTGAATCGTATTAATCACACGGATTCCTCTTCTGTTGAACCTCTTCTCAAGCCGGATCACTTCTCTGAAAAAATCCAGTCCCCGGAGGGTTGGTTCCCCTCCCTGGAAGGCAAAACATATCTCATCCCCAGCCTGTCTCATAGCCTTTTTTATGAGATTTTTTACAGTATCCACGGACATCATTCCGCGGATGCCTTCTTCACGTTTGTCCATCTCGTCGCAGTAAAAGCAATAGCTGCAACGCATATTGCACAGTCCGGAAGCAGGTTTGATCAGTATCGTATGAAGCAGCATTCTCTCACCTCCGGTTTCATTATTCCATTTCCGGCGTATCTTCGTCAAGTGCCTGCCCGCGCCCCGGCATCTCTATTTCGTTTTCCTGCTCAGCAGTACTTTGCAGCCGAAAGCTTCCAGTCTGATTTTTCCGGAGAATGCTTCCCTGTTCTCCGCGTCCGTCCATTCTCCCGCGCATTCCACACAGACCGGTTCATTCTTAAAGTTCATTACAAACACGGCTCCACGGCAGTCTCCTGTCCCTGTGTCCGCATCTGCCGGATCCGGCAGGCAGGCGGTCCGCTCGGTAACGGTCACTCCGTATGGCAGCTTTGCCCCCAGCACGTTTTTCATGCCGCAGGAGTCAAATATATTTTCATAAAACCGTCTCAAAAACGAAAGGTCCGACTCCGCCGCCAGATAATACGCCTGTCCTTCTCCGTATGAGCTGCGTGTCACTACCGGGAAACCGGCGTAAAAATCTCTTTCATACACGCTGAGTACTTCCGTCCCTTCTTTCTCATGAACGATCTCGCACATTCTCACTGCCGGATACTCTTTTCCCGAATATATGAACCGGTTCTCGAAATCTTTAGACGGTGCGTCGATCTCCTCCTGTACAACGCCCAGAACATCCTCCAGCGAATGGCTGCCGGTAAAGCAGAGATCCGTCTCATCCGCCATTCCGCTGAAAAACGTAGTCACAAATATTCCTCCGTCTCTGACAAATGCTCTTATTTTCTCCGCCCATCCAGTTTTGTACATATAGTTGAGAGGCGCGGACACAAGCCTGTATCCGCTCAGATCTGCATCCATGTCCACGATATCAGCCTCAATCCCCTGCTCCCAGAAAGCACGGTAATGATCCATGACATATCCCGGATAGTCCAGATCCAGCCTCGGCCCGGTAATATCCTCCACTGCCCACCAGTTTTCCCAGTCAAAAAGGACAGCTGCGTCCGGGCGATTGACCGTTCCGTCCAGCAGATGTTCAAGTCCCGACAGACGTCTTCCCACTTCCGATACTTCACGGAAGACCCGGGTATTGCTTCCGTTTTTATGATCCAACACGGCCCCGTGGAATTTCTCGTATGAGCCGCGGCCTTTTCTCCACTGAAAATACTGCACGGAATCAGAGCCGTGCGCCAATGCCTGCATTGAAGAAAGCATATGCATCCCAGGCCGCTTTACCGCATTGTTCTCTCTCCAGTTGATCACAGACGGCGCGCTCTCCATGAGAAGGAACGGCTGCTTTTTCATACTCCGCATCATGCTGTGGTTAAAGGCCGCCCTGACCGCAGTCGGCACTTCGTCTTTCTCTCTGTGCCAGAATGGGTAATTGTCCCACGAGATAATATCAAGCCCGCGCGCCAGCCTGTTATAATTAATATTTTTAAAAATATCCATGTAGTTTGTCGTAGCCTGGAGATCTGAATGTTTTTTCACCGCGCTGATCTCCATTTCGCAGAAACTGCAGAACTGTTCCGTGACAAACCTGCGCCAGTCCAGCTCCAGAGCCGTCACGGTCGTCTCTCCACGGTCCGCGGGACTGTGTATCTGCTCCCACTCGGTGTACTCATGGCTCCAGAATCTCCCCCACCACGCCCGGTTTAAATTGTCAAGAGTTCCGTATTTTTCTTTCAGCCATTCCCTGAATGCGCTCTGGCAGGCTTCGCAGTGGCATGCCCCGTCCGAGAAGTTTCCTCCCAGCTCATTGGATATATGCCAAAGGATCACATTCTCTTTCCTGCCGAATTTTCTGGAAAGCGCCTCGTCTACAGCCGCTGTTTTCTTCCGCATTACAGGTGATGTATAACAGAAATTATGGCGTTTTCCCGGAAGGTTGCGGGAGCCGTCTTGGCGCACCTGCATCACCTCCGGGTACTTCTGAGTCATCCAGTGCGGCATTGCCCCCGACGGGGTCGCAAGGATAACCTGTATCCCCGCGTGCCCGAGATTATCGATGATCTCCTCCAGCCAGCCGAAGTTATATACTCCCTCTTCCGGTTCAAGTACAGACCAGGAGAATACCCCCAGCGTCACGCAGTTGACGCCCGCCTCTTTCATAAGTCTGATATCTTCCTCTAAAATCTCCGGACAGTCCAGCCACTGCTCCGGGTTATAATCTCCTCCGTGTAGTAAATGTCCGCCTACCATCTTTTTTTCTCTTTCCTTACGATATTCGCCCGCTGTCTCCGCGCGGCCGTATCCTGTATTCAGATTCCCCGGAAACTGAATGTGAACTCCATTTTACCTTTAACGTCCAGCAGATATTCCGGGTGTGTACGGGATCCCCAGCTGTCATCGCCTGCGATCCCCATCTGTCCGAGCGCCGCGCGCACTACTGTATAATGCACCCCGGGCAGATCATAGGGATGTTTTGCATTTTCAAGCTCATGAGGTGTGTACGGCAGAGCTGAGAACATCATCGGTCCGCTCTTTTCATCCATCTCAAAGAGCATCCCTCTTCCTTTTCTGTCCGTAACCGACGCATACCGTACCTCCTCTTTTGCCCCGCACTCCTGGGGCACGATATATTTTGCCATATTATCCGCCGCACGATTTTCATAGACGCCCAGCTTTGCACCTTTTTTTCGGTCTGCATATGTCTCCGCAGGTCCGAGCCCGTACCATTTTACATGGTCATAATCCGCATCCAGCTTGAAAATCACTCCGAATTCCGGCATATCGCCAAGCTCTTCCTGCGGATTATATGACAGTGTCGTCTTTACCCGGCCGCTTCCCGACACCTCATAAGAAAGTCTGCATTCGCTGACCGGAATCGTCGGCATCAGATATGTATACGTTATTTTCACAGACTGTGCTCTTTTTCCTTCTTCTGTACCCATAACGCCTTTTTCCTCTACTTCCGGCTCCAATATTCTGCAGCACGTCCCCTCCCGGAAGTCTTTGTGCGAGACATACATACTGGCAATCTTCCACTGTGCGTAACGCTTCGGCATCTGATTCCCCTGGTCGTTATCCACAGGCGCTCTCCAGAAATTCGGCTTGGGGATCTCTTTGATCATCTCTTTTCCTGCATAGCGGTAGGACACAAGCCCTCCGTCCTGCAGGGAGAAAAGAACGTCAAAATGACTGCCTCTTACACCTATATTGTGTTTGCTCCGGATGACTTCCACCATTTTTTCGTCTCCGGCCGCACATATCTGTTCTTCTGCCGGCCTTTCTATTTTGTACACATACTGTCCGAACGCGGTTTCATATCCCGCCGGTGCCCACACCGTCTTTTCTTTCAGCCGGAATGATACTGTCACAGTGTATTCCCCCGGGGCCGTCTCTTTTGGCAGCGGCAGTTTATAACATTTCTCCCCGAGAGGCGGGACGTCTGTGTCCATGCATACCTGTCTGATCACCAGGCCGTTTTTTGCTGTTGTCACCACGCAGTCAAACGTGTCTGTATTTACAAACAGATTTTTATTGACGACCCTCACCTGCTCCTCCGTCACATCCGCAGTGATATTCTGATAATTAAATTTCACTTCCTGCATTTTAGGAGAAGGTGTCCTGTCTCCGCCGTATACGATACCGTTCGCGCTGAAATTATAGTCGGTCGGCCTCTCGTCAAAATCTCCCCCGTAAGCCTGGAATTCATTACCATATCTGTCTTTTCTGGTAATCGTCTGGTCGATATAATCCCAGATAAATCCGCCCTGATAGAGCGGCTCTGTATCCGTCAAATCCGTATATTTGTGCATCGCGCCGCAGGAATTGCCCATAGCGTGGGTATACTCGCAGCAGATAAACGGCCTGCTCCTGTCTTTTGCCAGGTATTCCTTTATCTTGTCCACCGGCGTATACATCTGGCTTTCCATGTCGCTCGTATCGTTGTACCTGCGGTCATGGAATATTCCTTCGTAATGCACCAGACGGGTCGGATCTTCTCTGCGGAAGAACCGGGACATTTCATAAATATCTTTTCCTCCGTAAGACTCGTTTCCGCAGGACCAGATCAGAATAGACGGATGGTTTTTATCCCGCTGGTACATAGACTCCGCGCGGTCCAGAACCAGATCAAGCCACTCCGGCCTGTCGCCGGGTACAATATATCCGTAATCACCGGTGGCCTGCGCCATATCCCATGATCCGTGGGACTCCAGATTCGTCTCATCGATCATGTACAGCCCATACTCGTCGCACAGCCGGTATATCAGCGATGTGTTCGGATAATGGCACGTGCGCAC
>NXNN01000112.1_pt1 | contig 14382 bp, 10 predicted proteins | sample 2041041 | NCBI WGS metagenome assembly NXNN01 (sample SAMN07660617, study PRJNA407663) | chicken gut metagenome | isolation source: caecum content treated with Lincosamide | host: Gallus gallus domesticus | place: Czech Republic: Brno | collected 2016 | reverse complement strand
TGTTTCAGCTAAATAATTCATAAATTTCTGCATTTCCTCGCCTGAAACATTAAAAACCTCATCTGTAACAGACTTAAAATCTCCCAATTCATAATCACCAATTTTCATTGGCTTATATTTTTGCAGTTCAACTTTGTACAAAACCGAATCGTGTCGGGTTTTGTGAATTGTATACATTGGAGTTATTTTTATCCTTTTCTTCTTTGAACACGCAATATGTGTTCCTTCAGTGTCTTCAACCTGCTCATATACAGAAAACTCTTCGGGTTGCCCTAAATTAATATTTTGATTTTGTGATTCCTGTTTAATATTCATATTCTCCCTCAAATCAGCAGATATTTTTTGAAATCTCGCGAGGTTTCATAGGCGAGTCTCTCCACATCCAAAGAATATCTGCCGAACATACAGCCGACGGCATAGGAGATGAGCGAAACGATCTCATCGCGCATGGTGCGAACATAGTTGGAGCCACGCATCCCCTCGGGCACGTCTTCTTTGGTATCGAAGATGCGGTGCACGGTGACGTCCTTCTCGGCGACGTCGGGTGTAAGCTCATCCTGCAAGCCATAGATCTCGATGAAGATGCGGTTGAGCTCCTCTTCGTTTTTCTTGAGCTGCAAAAACCGCTCCTCGCACTCCGCCTTCCACGCGGCATATTTGTCTGATAGTAACCGTGGCATAAATCTCTACCTGTTGATTTCATCAATAAAGTTATCTCTTTTCCCTTCCCAAATGATTTGCTTTTTCTTTTGCAATTTAAACTCTTCTACAATGTTATCGTATAACTGATTCAACTTATCCTTCACTTCATCTCTGCTGTTATCCAATTTTATTCCTATTTGATTTTTATTGACGACACCCTTAATTTGTTCAAAATTAAAACCAGGCAATAAAATCAGCGTATATTTTGCCTGCACGATCCATGCCGCCCCCATCTCATTCAAACTTACCGCACTGTCATAATAGTGACCTGACAACAAATATACAAGATGCAATTCACTTTCTGAAAACTGTTGTTTAATGCCTTCAAATATATCGCCATCAATACCTATATCATATCCCGGAACTGAAGAACAAAAGATTTGATCTTCATTCAAACCCATCTGTTCGAACAGGGTCACCAGCTTTTTTGCTTGCTCTTTATCTTGCGACGAATGACTAATAAAAATTTTGGGTTGTTTCATACGAATAGCCTCTCCTACCATTTTAGCAGTTGCAAAATGAATGACATGGTTCTTTTCTTCCGGAAAATAAGTATCTATATCATCTGCTATTGCATATAACGCCCCTTTTAACTTATCAAACTTGCGCTTATCTTCATAGCCATCAAATCTCGTGGATGCCAGATTGATTGTTTCCCAAACAAACTGATTATGCTTTTTTTCATAAAGTTTGTTTAACTCCGCCTTGACTTTCATAAGCCACATGGTAAATTTTTCTACGTCCCCAATCATTTTTAACCCAATGGGGTCTCCGGGAATTGTGTGGAATTCTTTTTCAATTTCCTCAGTTTGATAAATTAACTCTAACAGTTTTTCTTTCATTGGTTTCTCCTCAAAGCAACGGATGTTTTTTAAAATCCCACGAGGTTTCGTAGGCATCCCAATCAAGTTTTGAAACCTTAACATTGTCTCTAACTATATAGATAACGCTATCCTTTTGTAGTCCTTCTTTATAAATGAGCGGTTGCACTGTTATATCACTAATATTAGTATTTAATGTAGGATTTAATAAAGAAACTATTTCATTGCTTAATTTAGTGTTTAAGAAACCAAGAATATATAACATCATTTCTTTATCATCGAAGAAAACAGAAGGCGCCGCAAGATTAAACGTCATTCTATCATCAAGTATACGAAAACCATGTAACGCGCTACTTGATATTAACGTCCAGCATATCCCCTCTCTGAACCAAATGTACTCAGGAGCTATACGCGCCACATGATCAGAACGATAGTGATTACGCGCTTCATCAGACCAATCAATCACAGTGTCAACATTACCATACCAACGTCTAAAAGCTCCTCCCTTTGCGTGAAGTACCCACTTTAGCCCTTTCCCAACGCTATTGCTATTCACCTCCCAAATTAAACGCAGATACTTATCATTATCTCCCGTTTTTGTTTGACCATCAGAAATAGCGTATTTACCTATTTTTTCATTATCGAAAATGGCGCAAAAATTTGCACTAATCCAATAGGCGATCGGGCAGCCGGGGATCTTGGAAAAATTCGCCTGCTGCGCCTCGTAAAAGTATCCGCAATGCGGGTTTGCAATCGCTTCCAGCACCTTTTGGCGCTGCACTTCCATATCGCCCTTAAAATCTTCCAAGCGGAAATATAAACCCGCTTGCCTTGCCGCTGCATTTTGCAAAACCAACGTACAAATATCGACCGTTGCCTCCTTAAAGAACGCGCCTTTTGCCATTTGCACCAAAGAAACGATCGACTTCTCCTGCAAAAGGAACAAACGCAGCTTCTCATACGTTTTGATAAACATCCAAACGTTCGGCGTCATATAGCCGCAATAACCGCCTTCCTCGCAGAGCTGCAAATTGCGATAAATGAACACGCTGAACAGATCGCCCGAATAATCTTTATAATTGCCGTTGACAAATTCCTTTAATTTAGCGTTGTATTTATTGAGGTATGGCGGGTTGGTGCAGACCACTTTATACGTTTTGGCAAGTAAACGCCGCACGTTCCAATCGTTTAACTTTACGTCGTAATCTTGCTCGAATAAAGTAGCGTCCGCAGGCAAAACAGGTTTTGCCTCCAACGCCTGCACCTGCGTCATAGAGCCGTATTCAGTGAGTTCGGCATCCGCCATGGGGCAATAGACCTGCGGATGGATACCGCGCGTTAAAAAGCGACGGTCATACTGCCGCGCCTTCATCATCACGGAAAAATATGCGAGCTGCATGGCGCGGCGGTCGATATCCAGCCCGAACAGATTGTTCTGCACGATCTCCGCGGCGGCGTCCCGCTCACTGTACCCACACTCGATGTAAATTTGCATGAGCACGTCGAACGCGTAGACCAAAATATGCCCACTGCCCATGCAGGGGTCGAAAAAGGTGGGCTCCTGTGGCTTGCACGGCGCGCTCTCTTCTGTATAGTCGATCTTTCCCGACTTCGGGCGGACAAAATACTGCAATTTTTGCGCAAGCGAACTTTCGGGGTGGCGCTCGACCCAATATCTGCCGAGCGAATTGTCGACCATATACCTTACGACCCAGTCCGTCGTAAACAACTGCGTCGCAGCGGGAATATCTTCCTTTTTGACCACCCTTCCATGAAGCGGATCAACCACTTCTTCATGCTTTTCGGAAATATAATACTGATACAGCCAGCCGATGATCTCGACCTGGCCGCCGCGGGAGATATCGAAGTCTTCTTCGGGGATGTCGTGCACCAAGTGATAGACGACGCCCTCGCGGTCCACTACCGACAAGCTGAGTAAAAGTTCGGTGTAGTCGCGCGTTCTTTCAAACAAAGCGGGCAACAGCTCGTGCAGGGCGTTGCACTGCTTGATAAAGAGGAGACAGAACAACTCGTCGACGGCGTTATTTTGCTGCATCCGCGAAACTTCTGCCCTCTCCCGTTCGGAAAAGGCAAAATCGGCATCGAAGGGGCGGGTGACGAGGTCGGGCTCTAACTTGCCCGAATCGGACGAAAGCACGCGCAGATGAGAAGGGAGATAGTCGTTGACTTCCATAAAGCGCACGGCGATGAGGCGGTTGAACCAGGTGTAGGCGACCTCTTCCACGATGGATTGATATGCCGTCTTATAGTCGCTTTCCCGCGCCTTTTGGCGGATGGCGTCTGCTAAGTGTGCGCGCTGCGAGATGGCGGCCCCGCCGATGGCGTAGGGCTGCGCCGTGCCGATATCAAAAAACTGCACAGACCCCGTGGACTGCGGCAGCGGGTCTTTGATGTCTTCTTCGGTGATGCCCAAAAGCTGCGCGCGGTAGCAGATGTCGGCAATGAGCTTCTTCCTCGCCCACACCGCAAAATTTTTGATCGCCGTCTTGTTCATACCCTTTCTCCTGCTGCAATATCTTTCGCTTAAAACTCAATGTTGACGATGGTGTCCTCGTCGAGCTGAGCAAGGAGCGCTTCGCGCATTTCCTTGACGCAGCGCTCGACGTCTTCTTTGCTCTCAATGCGCCACGACGACGTGCCCGTCACCTTTTTGATGGATACGTTTTTAATTTTCCGTACCTTTTGGGGCGCGGGCGGCGTTTCTTCATGGGCTTCCTGTTCTGTTTCCTTCTGCGCCGCAAGGGACGCATCGCGCGCGTCCATCTCGTTGAGAAGGCGAAGTTTGAGCGCTTCCGCCTTGTCTTTATAACTCCGAAGCAGCGAAACGTTGTTGCACCGCTCGGCTCCCGATTGGATCTCGGCAAACTGCGCCCTGTAATTCGCCTCGTACTGCGCCGCATACGGCTTCCCCTGCAAGACCTGCAACACCCGAACGAGGTCGCCCTCGATGGACGAGAGCACGGGCACAGACTCCTCTTCCAAAACGGCGTTATACAGGTCAGTGAATTTATCGCGCAATTCGGGCAGGCGCGGGATGCTCGCATAGGGTTTATCCTGCCGCACGACGGCGCGCATCTGCGCCACCACCTCTTCCAGCTCGGCATTGACGATATACGTCTTGGAATCATCGTAGATCGCCAGCATATCGAGCGCGCGCGTGAAGATCGTCTTTTGATCGCCGCCGAAAAACGCCTTGACGGGCTCGTAGTCCTCGGCAAAGTCGAGGTAATCGTCCTGCTTTTTGGCAATATCCGCAAAGAATTCCGCCGCAGACTGCGGCTGCAATGCCGTGCGCAGCAGCGCCTTTCCCCGAGCCAATACCTCCTTGCCGGGATAGGCATAGCGCTCGTACAACGGCTCTAACTTTTCGATGTCGGCGATCAAAGATTTGGCAAACGAACGGAAATCGCGCATGATCGCGTCTTCATCGTCGGGAAGCACGGTGGTGCGGAAAAGTTCCTTCATTACGCTGCGCACCGCCTTCTTTTCGCGGCCGGAAACGCGGACCCGCTCCTCCATGAGCAACTTTTCCACATACTGCTTTTTGGTGATGAAGTTGAAGATATCATCCTCCGTCTTGTTGTTCAGGCTGACGGGCTCGCCGCTGACGGTGAAGGCAATGTCGCCGCGGCGGAACAGGCGTGCCACCAGCCAGTCGATATCGTCCTCCACAAAGCCGTACGGCGCCTTCATGAAGCGCTCTTTGAGCGCTTTCATCGAAGTTTTGATATGATTGCGACTGTTCCGGGCGATGTATTCCCGCACATCGTCCAAGGCATGAGCGTTGCTCTCTTTCATCTCTTGCAAATCGATGGAGATCTGATTGCCCGCACGGAGCGCGCGGCGGATCTCCGCCTCGCCCATCGGCGCATCGATATAGACGAGTTTGTGATACACCGTCTGCACCAATCTACCGACGGCTTCGCCGATCTTGTTGGCAACATCCTTTGCGGAAAGCGAGACAAGATCACCGTTGACGTACACCTTCGCCTGTTTTAATGCCTCCGTCAAATACAGCTTGACGTTGGCATTCCGCTCGCGCATTTCGATATTCTTCGCTTCGCGGATGGCAGGGTACTTTGCGATCTGCATGGAGGTGTTGCGGCGCAAAAAGCGTTCAATCTTCAAATATGCGCGCATTTCCGTCAAAAACTCGGCGTCGTTGGGCAGCGAGACGATCACCTCTTTCCCCTGCCCCGACATCATGCGCAGCGTCCCCTCGTCGCTGCCGCCCTCATACCAGGGCGTCAAGATGCGCACGCCAATATCATAATTTTGCGTCGCCTTATAAGGGCGGTCGTCCACCGCCTGATTGAACGCGAAGGAATACCGCCCATTGAACGCGGGATAGCGGTACTTCTTTTCGGGGAGGATATCCTCGAAGATCATCTCGGCGATCTTGGTGATGACCTCGGGCATCTCCACATTCTCTTTTTCGATCTCGTTGTTGATCTCCTGCTCCTCGTTTGTCAGAAACACATACACGCTGCCGTTCTTTTGCACGAGCATCTGCCGCATAAGAACTTTGAGCGCTTCATCGACGCGTCCCTTTAAGGCGAGACGATCGTCGTCCATGCTTTCGATCATGAGGCTGGTGATGTTTTCCACATTCGCCTCGATCTCGCGGACGTATTTGATCATGAAGAGCGTTTTGAGAACATTAACGGCAAACACATCGTCCCGGTGCTCGGGATTGATATAACTGTTCTCATAAGCACGGATGATGACGCTGCGGTGGCTGTGGTCCAAAAAGTTTTCCAGCGCGTTATAAAATCGGTAGAAGGGCACAAACGCGCCGACCTCTTCCTCTTTGATGGCGACGGCAGACTCTTTGAACAAAGCCAACATCGAACGCTCGCCTTCGGAAAGATGTTTCCCCGAGGAACTGTGCGTGCGGATGGAAGTGAGCACGCTCGCGAGCAAATTGAACTGATAGGGAATAAAGGGATAGACCTGTTGAAAATCCTGCAAGCCCGCGTACAGCTTTTTCTCTACACCGTCGTTAAAGACGATGAGGTTTTTGATGATCGTCGCCTTCTGCTCGTAGCAAAGAGCGAGCGTCTCCTCTGCCGTAGGCGTCTTTTCGAGGATTCTCTTTTTGATGACCGCGTCGACGTTTGCAGAGGACAGGGAAAGGCGCGTATCGAACCGCCCCTGAATCTTGGAAAAATCGTTCCCCTTTACCTTGGTGATCGAGTCGATATCCTGCTGGCTGGTGACGATGAGCCATGCCTTCCCCTGGCATTCTTTGCCGAGCTCTTCGCAGACGGTCTGCAGATCGAGCATGAGGTTGGAATCGTCGCCGATATACTGGCCGACCTCATCGACCAAGAAGACGATGTGATGATTTTTTCCTTTCTTTTGAATGTACGCCTTTACGCGCTTGGCGAAGTCTTCAATGCTGATGGAATACTGCCCCGTCGCCTTTTCACACCAGTTGCGAGCAGCCGCATCGCTCATAAAACCGATCGAAGAGAGCGCATCGACGACGGTATCCTGAATAAAATCAAAATCTTGCCGAGAATTTTCCCAAGTATCGCCGTATTCCTCCAAGAATGCCGCCTTGAATGCTTCATACTTGCCTTCATCCGTCAAACGACGTTCCAGATCGGCAAGATAGGGCATCGAGCCGCAAAAGCCCTGCATCTCGTTGAATACCTTCAAAAAGACGCTTACGATCGTATCTTTGTTACGCTTTCCGTTCGAATCGCTCTTGGAATCGATGTTGAACAAGACGACGTCGGTCGGCGTGGAGGCGGCGAGCTTCATATCCGCCAGGACCATCTCGTCTTCGATCTTATGATCGTCGATAAAATAGTCGATGGCATCTTTTTCTCCAACCTTTTTATTGGCGAGCAGATAGGAAAGGATCTTCAAAAAGTGCGATTTACCACTACCGAAAAAGCCCGAGATCCATACACCCGTCTTTGCCGTCGTCCCGTTGATCCCCTTCTTATAGGCGGCAAAAAAATCGGCAAAGTGCTTTTGCAGCTCCCGCGTCACCACATACTCTTCGAGCTCCTGCACGACATTTGTCTCTTCGCCTTGCCCGACGATGATGACCCCCTGCAAGTCACGATCTATCTTTTTTGTGAATAATTCTTTAATCTTCATCATGAACTTCCCTCACTTTACCAAACGAAAAGCGCGATAATAGTTATCATCTTTGAGCTCGTTGAACAAAATCAATTCCTGTTCGTTATACGTCCCCGGGAAAAACATCACAACGGGTACCCGCACAAACGCCTGGTGCAAATTATTCAGTACCTTGTGGGATCGCAGGATGGGATAACATTTCCCGATCCCCGTCAAGAACACGACTGCGTTTTCCGGCGTATTGTTTTTGATATACTGCACGATATAACTGTCGTCATCGTTGATCTTTAAAGAGTTGCCGACGGCTTTGACGATCTGCCCCATCCCCTTTTGCTTTTCAAACGCATAGCACTTTTCCATGAAATGCTTGTTCTGCAAAAAATCAATGATGATGTCATACAGATCAAAAACGACCAACGTAAATTCATCCGTTCCCTTGCGGTTTTTACTCTGCAAGTACTCGATTCTCTCCCGCACTTCCAACTCACATTCGGGAGGATAGTCGAAAACCCAATAATTGACTTCGTTGGCTTTGCCGCTGCTTTGACGAAAAGACGGCTTTTTGATCGCCTCTTCCATCTTATCCAATTTCTCTCCGATCTCTGTCATGATCTCTCTCCCGTCAAAGCCTTCGCATAACGTGTCATCCCGTGGTCTTCCAACCAACCCTGTAGCTGCGGATCCACAATAGGCGGAATTATTATTCGAGCCCCAACATCCTTATTGATGATCCCTGCTTCATACAGCATTGTCTTGTAGCATTTCGCAAGCCGCACAAACGTTGCATCCGTCCAACGTGCGACACTCTCGTCTTGTTCCTGCTTCTCCTTGAAGAAAACGCGAATGTCGCTGTCCGTCAACTGATCGTTCCCCATGATCATCTTTTCGCGGACCACTTCATAGACAAAGTCAAAAAACAATTCGTCATACGCCATCGCCGCAACCAGCGCGATAAGTTTTTGCGTCGCCAGATCGGAACTCAAAAAAAGCACACTTATATTGGCATCCAGCGCTAAAACGCGCCCGGAAACCGTTTGAAAGATCTGCTTTGCCCGCAGCGGCGTCGAAGCCGAGAAAATATTTTCCCTCAAATTCAATTCCCTGATTTCGCTCATGCTATATCCGCGGTCCAACATTTGCATGACCTTTCGGAACTCAGCAAACCAAAATGAAACTTTAACGGCACTGGCGCTATATCTTTTCTTATCCACGGGCGACATCCTTTTCTCTGAATTGCAACATTTCCTGCGCGGAAACATTATTTTATAAAAACCCAGTTTTGATTATATCACACTTACAGAAAAAAAGCGAGAAAAATAAAGCGCCTCTATGAATTTATACCCAATTTCCCCTCTCCCTCATACCGTACCGCATAGCGGGCGGCGAGGCGGGCGAGGAGGCGTTTGAGGGCCATACTTTCCTTTTCTAAGGCTGCAATTTCCCTGCGCAATGCAGCCTTTTGCACGGCGTTCCACATTCGTGCAGCGATGCGTTTGGCGTAAGAAAGCGTCTTGCAAATGCGCCACAGCTCGTACTTGCGCATGAGGATCTCTTCAAAATAAAACATGTAGGGAAGCCTGCGACGATGCGCGAGCTCCTTGATCTCCTCCTCGTAGCGGTGAAAGGCGTTGCCGGACGGTTCGGGGATGGTCGCGGCGCGCCGCTCGACCTCCCGCAAGAGCCGCAAACAGATCTTCTCTTCGACCTCGTCGGCAAATTTCTGCCTTGCAAAAAATGCCTGTCCGCAGGCGGAAAGCCGCGACAGCAGCTCCCCTTTTGTCTCCGTACCGCCCACCATCAGATACCGCACCGCGTAACGCAGCAGTTCGCCCGGGGTAAAAAACCACTTGTACAAAAGCGCCAAAAGTTCCCCCCGCGCGCGCAGAAAGAAAGCAAACGCGCGCACGTCTGCATCGCCGCGCATATGCCCGGTGCGCAGCAACTCCTCCCACGCGACTTCAAAGGCAAGCTCCTGCCTGCTTCGCTCGCCGTCGAACAGCCGCATGAAGTCCAGGCGCACGTAAATTTTCTCCAGCCGACGCGAGACAGTTGCCTGATCGAGATGCAGCCTACGTGCGATCTCCTGCTGTGTAAAATCTTTCCGATCCAACCGATAGATACGACGATCTGTCTTATCAAACGAACGCACCAAAGCGCGGCGATCGGTCTTCTCGCAGATGTCGCCCTCGATGTAGCGCGTCTCCCTGTCCTCCGCGCGGTCGCTCCAAAAGTCGATCTCTTCCCCATCCTCGTCCCGAAGCCGCGGGATGTCCGCCGTCCACCGCTTGTTGTGCGCACGCCGCTCGCTGTTGTACTCCTTGTCGTCCAGCTTGCGCAGCCGTGTCCACTCCTCTTCGGAAACGGCAATACGGATATAGTGCTTTCCGCCGATGAAAAGCGTCGGCGTATCGTCCGCCTCACAGCGGGTATAAGGGTAAAGATAGTAGACCTTCCCCTCGCCCGCGTCGCGCCTTTTATGATTGAGCCAGTATGCCGTGATATCCATGCTGCCATGATACCACAAAATATATGACAACAGTTGTCTTATATCCAAAAATTTTTTAAGAAATTTTCCAATGCGCGCATAAAATAGGTGTTCCCGTTGCTTTTATATGGGAGGGTATCCCGAACATACGCACGCGCAAAGCCCGCAGAAAGGTCTGCGGGCTCTTTTGTATGCGCAAAAGGAGAATGCCTATGAACAAGTGAAAGCTTTTGCGGAAAGCCATAAAACAACCGCGAAAAACGAAAGGAGGAAAACTATGAAACCATTTACTTTTTACGACATCTACTATGCGCCCATCAAGGAGATGGACGACAGTCAGGCGGGGAAGTTTTTCCGCATGATCTGCGACTTTCTCGACGGAAAGCAGGTCACGATCGACGCGGAAAGCGACGAAGAGGTCTCACCCGAATTTGAGCTGTATTGGGAAAGCATCTTAAGCGATCTGGAAGCATACCGCAGCTCCGCAGGCAAGAGCTGCGGGCTGGACAAGCGGTATAAGCACTTTCCGTTTTTGCCCTTCTATCGTAAGGCGTTTGCCTATTTGAGCTACGATGAAGGTGGCGCGTTCGTCAAGATGATCGGCGCGTATATGTTCGAAAACAAAGCGCCGACAAAGGCAGACGGCAATGCCTTCAAATACTTCAACATCTGCAAACGCAAGCTGGACGAAAGCAAAGCGCGGATGCAGAACGGTGCGAAAGGCGGCAGGCCGAAGAAGCTTAAAATTCTGCCGCACGAGTGCCGCGTGCCCGAAAAGTACGACACGTCTGCGCGGAAAGAGAACGGAAACCATTCGTAAACCGACCGCAGAAAAAGCCCCCTGCAAGGGCGAACGGGATACATAAGCGAAGCGTTGTATCTTAGTGAGATATAGATACGGCCGCCCGCGGCGTATCCATTCAAACCAAAAAACCCATTATGAATTTCATGGACAGTGACACATTTTTCAAAATCAAAGGAGGAAATACTTATCAGCTATCAGGTATTACGGATCGAGAAATTTTCAAAGGGCGATCTCGGGAAGATCGGTGCGGAGACGGAACGCACGGCAAAGAGTCACCGCAATGAGGACATCGACAGCGAGCGCACGCCGCTCAACTACTATTTCAAAAAATCGGAAGGCGGCCTCCACACGCAATGGAAGCAGACGATGCAAGACCTCAACGCGACCTTCAAGGAAACAAAGAAGGCCGTCGCCTTCGAGGGCGTCATTATCACGAGCGACAAGGCTTTCTTTGAAGAGCACGGCTATGTTCCGGGCGAGCCCCTCCCGTTGGAACTGCAAAAGTTTTTCGCGGACAGTTACGCCTTTTTGAAACGGCAGATCGGCTATCACGGCGGCGACCAAAATATCTTGTCTGCCGCCGTGCATCTGGATGAGACCACGCCGCACTTGCAGATCTATTACATCCCCGTCGTCGATGAAGGGCGAAAGAAGGTCTATGCCAAAGGCGCGGACGGCAAGGTACTGCGAAACGAAAAAGGCTCCCCCGTTCAGGAAAAGGACAAGAACGGCAGGAGTCTTTACGAGAGGACGCAGCTCGAACAGCCGAAAGTCTGCTCTTCGGAATTTTGGGAACAGCGCGGCGCGCAAGCCTCGTTCGGGAATTTGCAGGACGAATTCCACGAGCAGGTGGCGCGGTACTACGGCTTGGAGCGCGGCGAGGTCGGCAGCAGCAAAAAGCATACGACCAAATATCAATGGCAGAAACAGCAGCAAGAACAAGAGCTTGCCGAAAGAGCCACCGCACTTATGCAGACGAACGCGCAGATCGAAGAGGCGGAAGCGAGCATCTCCGCGGCGGAGAAACGATTGGCGCAAACACAATTCCGCGCCGATCTTGCAGAGGGAAGGCAAGCCCACGCGGAACGGGAGGCGCAGCGGCTCGAACGCGAACGCGAGCGTTTGACGCGCGAAGTTGCCCCACTCTCGGCAGCCGCCGAAGCGTTCCGGCAGGCGAGCGGAAAAAAGCCCGACAAAAGGCAGATCCCCGCGCTCCTTGCGGAGAACGCGCGGCTTGAAAAAGAATTGGAGTACAGCATCAAAGATCAGCACGGGCTCTATACCGAATTACAGGCATCGGAAAAGGAGAATGCCGCTTTGAAACGGGATGCCGATACTTTGCGCACGCTCAGGACCCACGCGCCCGATAAATTGCAGGAAGCAATGGACACGGCCAAGCGCCGCCAAGAAAGCAAGCGCCCGCCCTTCCGCGGCAACTCGTCCTCTTGGACAAAATAGTTCTTTACAATTTCATATTTCCACAACTGAATATCAAAAAATCTATTGCATTTATCAGGGAAATATGGTAGGATACAACGCACGATTGGATTCAAATCCAAACGAATATTTCCACAAGGAGGAAAATGACACAAGAGGAACTCATTCAAATCGTAAAACAGATCAACACCGTCGACCTATATGGCGAGGCGAAGGACGCGCTCACCGCAAAAGTTCTGAAGCTGGCGGCAGATTCCGTCACGCTGGAAACGCTGAAAGCGCTCCTCTTCCCCGCATCGACAAAAGAGACGGTCCCGCAAGGCGCCGTCGCAATGACTTTGGGAAGAAAGTCAAGAGCCGGCTTTACTCTATCCAAAAAGGAGATCAAAAGTATGCCGGAAAAATATCGCAACATTTTTGCCTGTGCAGACAGGCTCATCCCCTATCGCTTCCATAAAGGTGTCTACGAAGCGCATTACCGCAGAGACGGCTTCAAGGTGTTCGCCTGTGCCAAAGACTTCAAAGAGATGAAGCGCAAGTTTGCCGCCAAGCTCCTTGCACAGATGACGGGCGAACATGCACCGCCTGTTCCCGATCCTCGGCCCATACATAGCGGCACACGCTCCAAAGCACGCTTTGCCGAGTATCTAAACGAATGGCTGGAGATCAAGCGCAAGACGTGCAAAGAAAGCACCTGCAAGGAATACGAGCGGCTGTCTTCAACTAACCTGCTGCCCGTTTTCGGCGAGAGACCGATCGCGGACATCACGCGGCAGGAGCTGCAAGGCTACCTCTTCCGTTTCATCGACGAGGGCAAGCACCGCACGGCGGAGAAGCTGTATCAGATCCTCTGCTGCATCTTCGATCTCGCCTGCGAGGACCTGCATATCCTTTCCCCGATGAAGAAGATCGTCCTTCCTTACTATGAGCCAAAGAAAGGCTCTGCATTAACGCGGGAAGAGGAGAAAAAGCTCGTCGAGTTCTGTATTGCCCACAGGGAGAACGAAGCCTCCTCGGCTCTTTTGGTGCTGTTATACTTCGGGCTGCGGCGTTCGGAACTCAAAACGATCTCTGTCGAAAACGAAATGCTCACCTGCACCACGAGCAAAACGAAAATGGGCAGAAGCGAAGTTAAACGTTCCATTCCTTTCACGCCCGTGTTCCGCCGCGTCCTGCCCTTTGTAGACTTCGAGAAGGCGAAGAACACCAACGTCAATACCATCTACACGACGTTCAAACGCCTGTTCCCGAACCATCATACCCACGAGCTGAGGTATAACTTTATCACAAGGGCGAAAGAGGCAGGGTGCAACCTCGAAGCGGTCATGCTTTGGGCGGGACACTCGTTCGACAAAGACGTAAAGTCTTCCGCGGTAGACAGAGGCTATACGGACTACTCGCAAGAGTATCTCGTGCAGGAAGCGCAAAAGATCGATTATATCCTATAAAGGAACGCCTCTTCCCCCCGCAATTACCCCACAATCTACCCCACAATCAAAGGGGAGAAAAAAGTTGCAGATAAAACAAAAACCATATATTGTATTTGGATACGCATTCCTTATACAATATATGGTATAGCTGGCTGGGGTAGCTGGATTCGAACCAACGAATGACGGAGTCAGAGGAAGTATGGGAGAGGAAAAATAAGACTATTTTTGCGCCTGAAAAATAGTCGAAAAACTGCCGTTTTTGGCAGGAAAACAGGCAAAAACCTATTAAAAACCGCTATTTTTTAAGGTTTTTTCTTCTTCCGAAAAATCGTCTTTGAAATCGTCAACTTCCCAAAAACTTCCCAATCCGTCCTTCATGCAAAATCACGCAGGAGATTACCCCTGCGTGATTTTTACCTCTTTAATACTTCATAATACCCGGTTTTATCCGAGCCGATTCTTTGTATAATCCCCTTTTTGCGCAATGTCTTTAACGCGCGCTTTACGGTTTCTCTCGCTACCCCTACCTCTTCAACTATTTCGTTGATCGTTATATCAGGTTTTCTTTTCAAACATTCCAATACC
>NXNN01000111.1_pt1 | contig 14484 bp, 17 predicted proteins | sample 2041041 | NCBI WGS metagenome assembly NXNN01 (sample SAMN07660617, study PRJNA407663) | chicken gut metagenome | isolation source: caecum content treated with Lincosamide | host: Gallus gallus domesticus | place: Czech Republic: Brno | collected 2016 | reverse complement strand
GCTTTTTACGGATAAATTGTGGGGTAATTGTGGGGAGGTTTGTGGGATAAGTGTATAGAAAATTGCATAAATATAAAAAATGAGCCAAAAATAGGCTCAAAATCACATATTTATGCAGAATATGAATAAAACTGCCTTCCTCTGACTCCGTCATTCGTTGGTTCGAATCCAGCTGCCTCAGCCAGTGATAACCTAATCCGAACCACTATCGGGGTTAGGTCTTTTTTGTTATTCCGTAATCGCGTTTAAGGCTCAAAATCGGCGTTTTGCGGCGCGCAATTTGTTGGGGCGAGTGTTTCCCTGTTCAGCGAAAAGCGGTGGTTTATGCCGCGAAAGGCTCTTGACATGAGTCGGGGCGTGTTAGGCTGTTTCCGCCGAAAGGCAAACCAAAACCCCGTACCCCAGGGTACGGGGTTGCAGGGTTTCGCCCGTATTTGCCATATAACACGCCCCGAAAGAGGCTCGTGTCAAGAGCAACGTGGAATAAATAGCCGTTGTGTTTCGGCTATATTTTCATTTCAAATTGTACTTGATTCCGTATCGGTTCAGACCTATGCGGGTCTTTGTATGTGAATTTAATATCTTCTGTATAAAAAGTAAAGCCCCGACTGTTGTCGGGGCTTTTCAAAAATCCGACGAGCCGCGGGTGCGGCAAACGACATCTTCGAGCCGCCGCGGCGCGCCGGATACACGCCGGAAACCCGCGTTAAAGTTGCAAATCCTTTATGACGTGGAGATACCGGTAAAATGCTTGTTCCTTTGCATAAGAAAAGAGCAGGCTGACGACGGTATGGCAATAGTCTGATGCGGTTTCCGGCATCGGCAGGCAGCGTTGGCGCAGCTGCGAAGTGAAATCAAGGCTGCCCTTTCCGCCGCATCGCAAAATTTCCTGTGCAAACTCGGCAATATCAATCGTCGGATATGAGTATTGGATGTTATATTGGCTGCACAGTTTCCGAAAAAAATTTAATGGTGCGCCGTATCCTATGATAGTGCAATCGGCTAAAAAATCAACGACTTTGCGGATTTCACTTTCAGTCAAAGCGGCGCTCATGGTATCCGATCGCTTCCCGTCGGTTATTTTGACGGCTTGGAGTTTCGATTCATTCGGATTTCTATCGGATGTTTCTCCGCATACAACTGCAAGCGAATGCGTGCAAATAAATTTATATAAATCGCGCATGAAATGATTGTCATTTTTCACTGTTTTTCAGGTTTATAATTAAATCGTATAGCTTTGCGGCTTTAGGATATCCGATGTCGAGCAGCCTTTGAATATCGGCTCTTGTAACGGTTTTCAGATGTTTTGTTTTGGAAATCGCCTCTTGCAACAGCTCCGGAGAGATCGGAATATCGTCTGCATTCGTTTTGTCATCGCTGTATTCTTTGAGCAACTTGCGAAGCTCTTCCATGGAGTTGCACATTTCAGCTATTTTTTCGAGCGGAGTGTTGGGATCGGGCATAGTAAAACCTCTTTTTTCTTTTTATGATAGCACATATATTGTACTGTTTTCGGTACATTGTTTGCTCTTTTTTTATACAGCCGGCAAAGCCCAAAAACTTTTCGGAAGGGGCGAGCTTAAAAACGATCTTTATGCACCAAATATAGTACATACCATATTGTATACTATATCCGAAAACAAGGAAAGAAAGGTTAATATGCGTGCATCCGACAAAGCAATCGTCTATGAAAAGGAATAGAGGGGCTGTGTCGGCAGTGCGACATGGCGAAGGATCCCGAAAAATATGCGGATTCGGGAGTAAAACTTCCGCGCGGCGCTTTGCGGCACGGTGTGCGGGGGCAAAACGCTGATGGCGTTCGCGCTCGTCTGGCGGGATACGCCTGTGTTTGAAGAGATCGCCGAACTCCGCAGAGCATCGGCGGCATAGAGCGGCGGCGCATATTTCGTGCGCCGTTTTTCGGTAAAGCATTGCTTTTGCCCGCGGCGAATGGTATAATTGAAATATGGATTATTGCATTTCCGATATTCACGGCTATTACGATTTGTTCTGTCGTCTGCTGGAAAAGATCAGGTTCGGCGGCGGGGACAAGCTCTATGTTCTGGGGGATATCATCGACAAAGGGCCGGACAGCATCCGCCTGGCAAAACTGTTGTTTTCCATGCCGGACGTCTATTGCATAGCGGGCAATCATGAGTACGATTTTTTGAAGTATTACCGCGCATTGATGATGCAGACGGAAGATTACGATCGTGTTTTGGAAGAACTGCGGGCGTATTTTTCGGACGGAACCCTTCTCGATTGGGAAACGGTGGACAGGTTTGACCTGTTGCCGTTTTACATAGAAACGGACAGATTTATCGGCGTGCATGCGGGCATTCCGTTCCGGAACGGAGAACTGCTGCCTTTGGAAGAAGCGCGCCCCGAACAGCTCGTTTACGACCGCGTTTTCAAGGAGCCGAATATTTTGCCGAGGGGAGAAAGGTGTATCCTGTACGGGCATACGCCCGTGCGGTACCTGACCGACAAGGACGAAATTTTGCTCTATCCGCGGTACGGCGCGGCGAAAGGCAGCCGGAACATTGCCGACTATTGCAAGGTTCATCTGGATACGGGTGTTGCTTTGAGCGGCGTATTGGGGTGCATTGCTGTCAATATTTGTCAGTGTTTTTATGTAAATGAGAAATAAACTTGTTTTCATGCGCCGAACATGGTACAATAAATCTGAAAATCACGGAGGAAAACAGATGAATCTGTCGAAAAGCAAATACACGCGCTTCTGCCAATGCCCGAAGATGCTTTGGCTGGATACATACCATCCCGAACTTGCCGTGCAGGACGAGGCGCTTTTGCGCCGCTTTCAGGAGGGGAACGAGATCGGCGATCTGGCGATGGGATTGCTGGGCGATTTCGTCGAAACCACCGCATACACCGCCGACGGGAAGCTCGATATTCCTTCCATGCTCAAAAGTACGAAGAAGTATCTGATCGAGGGGAAAGAGAATATCTGCGAGGCGGCGTTTTCCAAAAACGGGTGCTATTGCGCCGTCGATATCCTGCACAAAACGGAGGGCGGATACGAAATATACGAGGTCAAGTCGAGCACCGAAATCAAAGACGTTTATCTGTGGGACGTCGCATACCAGCGCTGGGTTCTGGAGCAGAGCGGGCTCAAAATCGTAGGAACGTATATCGTTTATATCGACAATACCTATGTGCGGCAGGGGGCTATCGACATCCATAAACTGTTTGCAATGCAAAACGTTTCGGAGGCGATTTTGCCCTATTACGCAGAGGTGGCACAAAATACCGCCCGCGCCAAGGAATATATCGCGCAGAAGGGTGAACCGGAAATGCCGCTCGGCGAGCAGTGTTCTTCGCCATACGACTGCGCTTATTGGCAGTATTGCGCGCGGGAACTTCCTTCGCCGAATGTATTCGACTTATATCGCATTCAAAGCAAAAAGGCTTGCGAATATCTGCGGCAGGGCATCGTTTCATTTGGCGACATTGTCCAAAGCGGCATGCCGCTGAACACAACGCAGCGGCGGCAGGTAGATTTCGAGCAGTTGCAGTTGCCTACGCACATCGACCGCCTTGGCATTAAGAGCTTTCTCGAAACGCTGTGGTATCCGCTGTATTTCTTGGATTTCGAAACCTTCCAGACGGGCGTTCCGCTGTGCGACGGGCTGCGCCCCTATCAGCAGGTGCCGTTCCAGTATTCGCTGCATATTCTTGCGAATGAAGATGCAACGCTCGAACATAAGGAGTTTTTGGCGGACGAAAATTCCGACCCGCGCCGCGCGCTCGCCGAGCGGTTGGCTGCGGATATTCCGACGGACGCCTGTATTCTGGCGTACAATAAGGGATTTGAATGCACACGGTTGAAGGAACTTGCCGAAATGTTCCCCGACCTCGCCGAAAAATTGTTGGCGATCCGCGAGAACGTGCGCGATTTGCTGGACGTGTTCCGCAACGGCTATGTGTATGACCGCGCGATGGGCGGGAGCTTTTCGATAAAGAAGGTATTGCCCGCGCTCTTTCCGAACGACCCGAACCTCGATTATCACAATCTTGCGGACGTACATAACGGAGGAGAAGCGACGGATACCTATTTGGCGTTGCGCGGCATGGAAGGGGAGGCGCGCGACAAATTGCGGCAGAGCCTTTTGGCGTATTGCGGCCTGGACACCCTTGCCATGGTCATGCTCTGGCAGAGGTTGCGGGAGTTTTGTCACTTTTGAACTTTTTCGCATTGGCGGAGGAAATAATAAATTTAACAAAAGGAGAAGATAATTTTATGGCAAAAATTAAAATTGAGCTGAAAAGAAAAGGTGCTAATTATTCTGCTACAGCCATCTATGACACGAAAAGCAATATTGTTAAAATTGAAAAGGGGTCAAAGATGCCTCCGACTATAACGGGTGGATCGCAGATAGCTAAGGATGAAAGAACGAAAATTAGAGGAGAAAAAATAGTAGATGCGGAAGGAGTGTTTCAAGACGATTATGATATTAATCCCGTACAGCAAGGGGATGCAAATACTCCTTTGGCAAGAGCAAGTGATATAATAGCAGGGTTTAATAATGGCTTGAAAGATTGGAAAATAATTGGCGGGGATTATCCTGAATATATCGGGAAAACCATGCAGGAATGGACGATCGATTATAAAAGAAAAAAATGTAGTAGCGGGGAAACAGATGATTTGGTACATACCGATAACGATATGTATCTAGGGCAAAACGTCATTTTTTACGGTGTTCCGGGGTGCGGTAAAAGCCATGAAATCAAGAAGATTTTAGAAGGAGTGGATACCAAATATTACAAGCGCATTCTGTTCCATCCCGAGTACTCGTACAGCGATTTTGTAGGACAGTTGAAGCCTGTCGTCAAGAGCAGTCATATTACTTACGACTTTGTACCCGGACCTTTTACCGAGATTTTACAAGATGCGTATTCGGATGCAGAAAATAATTATTTTCTTATAATCGAGGAGATTAACCGCGGCAATGCCCCCGCGATTTTCGGCGACTTGTTTCAGCTTTTGGACAGGGATGATAACGGAGAAAGCGAATACAGCATCTATAACAAAGAAATTATCCGCTATTTGAACAAGTGGAAAAGACCGGAAGAATACAGGGATAACATTCGTATTCCTAAAAATCTCACAATTTTCGCCACGATGAACACCTGCGACCAAAACGTGTTCACGTTGGATACCGCATTCAAGCGCCGTTGGAGAATGAGCAGGATCAAAAACGATACTGACTTGTTCCCCGAGTGGTCGATTGCTTTTGATGCCAAAATGTTCACGTGGAAAAAGTTTGCTGCTGCCGTCAATGACGCTATTCTCAACAACTGCAATGACGGCACGGCGGCTGAGGATAAGCAACTCGGCGCATATTTCGTCAAACAAAACGACGTTCAAAATGATGTGCGGCGTTTTGCCGAAAAAGTGCTGATGTATCTGTGGGACGACGTTACAAAATACGATAAATCGCAGCTTTTCGATACGAAAAATTACAAGACGCTGGATATGGTGATTGACGGGTTTGTCGAAGGGGAAAATGTATTTTCTCCGAATTGCGCACAACTGCAAGAATTGTATAACAACATGAAGCAGTCCGCACAAGCGGATAATGATGCGGCGGGCGTTCCTTCGGGAACAGAGCCGGGTGCGGATCGTCCGGCGGAGGGCGCGCCTGAAGCGGCAGACGAAGAGCAGAATAAAGAATGAAAAGCAAAGTCGAATTCATAGCTCCCGCGCAGAAGGGAGAATATGAGTATATCGGTTTCGATCTGGAAGCGAACGCCGGGCGCTTTATCTTCCCGTGCCGCTATATCGCTACGGGGCGGGAAAATGCTGCGAATGCCGGGCAGGAGAAAGCACAGAAAGAAGAAGCGAAAAAAATCGTTTCGCTCATCAAGCGCGTACAAAAAGAATTTTCTCTCGGCGGCAGCGGCGACGAATCATTTCAGTTTTACTCAATGGTCTGGCTGATCCGCGATTATATCGACAACGGGTACTATACCGAAACGGAACGGGTTGTGCGCAGAGGGGATCAGGGAAGGATCGATTGGAAACATACGCTCCGGCACAGCGGCATCTATTTCGACGGCAATAATCTTCTGTATCGCGACTTTTATGTGCAAAAGAATAAGCTCGATGAGGCGAACCTTCTCGCGCAGATCTACAAATGCTGCCTTGCTTACTCGGCGGAGTGTATCGGATTTCTCTATAACGTGTCGCAGACGGAGCGCTCCGTTTTTCGGATAGATTCGGCTGGCGATGTCGGATTTATGTGTTATCATGTGCAGAAAGAACTCGGCAGGACATTCAATTCCTATAAGCAGATGCTTTTGCGCCATCTTCTGACTATTCTGAAAGGCAGGCAGGGGAAGATCCGCGCGGTCAGTCTCTGTATGCACGACAAAGAATTTGAATACGTTTTCGAATTTTTGGTCAACAGCGTGTTCGGAACGGAGGTTGTGCAGAACTTTTACAACGAATACGGCTATAAGATTAAGGACGAGAACAGGGACAGGTACAAGTGTTTTCCCGCATCTAAACTTCGGCCGGATACGATCATGGAAAACCCGAACGGCAGCGATCCCGATTTTTATGTGCTCGACGCCAAATATTATAATTACGGTTATACCGAAAATCCACGCGATCTTCCGCAGGCAGCCGCGATTGCGAAGCAGATCGGGTATAATTATTATTTGCGCAAGAGCAAAGGGAAAACTTTCTATTCGATTTTTCTTCTTCCGTTCGCAAAAAGAGAGGAGGATAAACCCATAAAATGTATCGGCTACGCAACGGATGATTTGTTATCTTTATCGTGCGTGGAAAAAATGGACAAAGAGGACAAAAAAATGGACAAAGTGGCGGTTTGCCTCGTCGACTTGAAAACGCTGGTCGACGTCTATTTTAACGTTGCGCATGAGAAAGACGGTACACCGATCGGGAAAGCCGATATGCGCCAAGCATTGGTGAGTGTAATTTCTCCATACTTTTGACCGCTCATATGATTTTACTTTTGTATTAAGAGGACAAACCCCATGAACTCACTCGAACCGAAAAAGTTGGCGCTTTTGCGCATTTTGCAGATTCTGGAACAGTACAGCGATTACGACAACCCTCTTAAACAGGAGGATATCGCCCGCTATCTCGACAGAGATTACGGCATCGTTATCGAACGCAAGGCGATCGGCCGCAATATCTTTCTTCTCAAAGATGCAGGGTATGATATTCTGTCCGACCGCCGCGGAAGTTATCTCGCTTCGCGCGAGTTCGGGGATTCCGAACTTCGTATGCTCATCGACGGCGTGCTTGCGAGCAAGTACATCACCGCCAGGCATTCCAAAGAACTCATCGAAAAACTGTGTTCGCTCTCCAATAAGTATTTCCGTTCGCACGTCAAAAATATCTGGTCGGTAAACGAATGGAGCAAAACGGACAATCAGGCTCTGTTTTACAATATCGAGATTGTCGACACGGCGATCGAGCAGGGCAAGCAGATCGCGTTCAGTTATAACAAGTACGGTGCGGATAAAAAGCTGCACAAGACGAGCGACCAGTGCGCGTCGCCGTATCAGATGATTCTGCACAATCAGCGGTATTATCTCATTGCCTGCAACGAAAAGTGGAAGAATTTAGGGCATTACCGCCTAGACCGCATCACCGACATTCGGCTGACGGACGAGCCGGCAACGCCGCTGCGTTCCCTTCCGGGGCACGAAAACGGCATCGATTATAAGGAATACGCCACATCGCTGCCGTATATGTTTACGGACAAACCCGAAAGCATCGAATTTTTGGCGGAGCCGGGCATTGTCGACCAGGTCGTCGACTGGTTCGGCGAGAACGCGCGCATACAATCGTGCGGCGATAAGCTGAAAGTATTTGTCAAAGCCAGCCCGAACGCGATGGAGTATTGGGCGATGCAATATCTGAACTTTGTGGAAATTCTCTCGCCTGCTTCTCTGCGTTCGCGCATCGTGGCGAATCTGGAAGCGGCAAGGGGAAAATATAATTAAAATCGGAGGAGAATAAATAAAATCGGTAAAGATTATAGTCAAAGAGACGAATGTTTTTTGATATGAATTAAAAGGTTTTTTAAGGAAGAACATTAAAAATTTGTTTTGGCAATAAATCAATCTTATAGAACAATAGGTGTACCAATATTGGTACGCCTATTGTCCTAAAATAAAGCAAAAACAATGGAATGAGGTCAATAATGGAACAAGCAGACGGCAAGCATCCTTGCCCCGTGTGCGGCAGAACGGTCTTTTCGGAGGCGTTTGAAATCTGCCCGATCTGCGGGTGGGAAAATAGCGGGGACGAATCCATTCCCGAAATGGCGGGCGGCGCCAACGGGCTTTCTTTCAATGATTATTGTATAGAATACCGCCGAAAGATCGCCGCCGACCCCGCTTACACCTGGGTAAAGGAGTGCGACGAGCAGAGTGAAAAGAAGGGCATTTTTTGGATCGTCGATCGAAAAAATCTGCAAAACAATGAGCCGTATCTCTTTCGCATTCCCGTCGACCCCGTCGGCGTTCCGAGCTTTTTGACGCCGATTCCGCCCTTCAATTCCAAATACGGCGATAATTACAACCATAAACAGACGTGGGAGACGTATGTTCCCGCGGAACTTCGCCGCGGAAAACCCTATAATTATTATCCGCGCGGCAGGGTGGAGATCAAAGAAAAGGGCAAAGCAAAAATATTTCTCAATCCGGATATAGCAATGGACGAGATTATCGCCTATATTGCCGAAAAATTCCGATTGCAGCACCGCGAGGTAAAAGTAATTGCAGACGGTTCCAGGCATTACAGTTATTCGGCGGAAGAAGAAAGATGAGTAAAAACGCTTGCGAAAAAATAAGAACTTTGTTGAGTGCGAAAATTTATTCCGATTACAAACGGGGAAAAATTGCGTAGTGGGCGGCGGGCGTACCGTTTTCGGTACGCCCGCTGTTGTATGATAAAGAAAAAGCGCGAGGTGACTGCGGTGGAGCAAAACAGCGGAAAAATATGTTCGATGTGCGGCAAAAAATTTGACATGTGGGACGAACAGGAAGATTTTTGTTTCGTGCGCCATATCGGGTATGGCTCGAAATATGACATGAAGGGGCTGTACCTCAACCTTTGCTGCGATTGCTTCGATCGGATAGCGGATTGGTTTTTGCCGTTATGCGTACAGAACCCGCTGCGCGACGAAGAGGAGTGCTGGCACGCGGTTTCGCCCGAGGTGAGAGATGCGCTGTTCTTTCATAAACAGCTGCTCGGGCAGATGAAGGACAGCGCAAAGCAGCTCTGCGATCAGATCGAGGGGATATCCCCGGATGGCGGCGATTTCTGTCTGCAGCTTCTGAAAGCGGCAGATGCTCTTTCGAAGTTTTCCGACTATGTGCAATATGAAATTAAAAATTTGCCGGCAAGAGGAGAAGAGGATGAAAAACAGTGAACAATCAGGCAATCAGCCCCAAAAAGTCGGGTATTTGAAATACTTACGGCTTCAAAAAAAAGAATTGGGTGTAAATCATACTTTGGATGATTATATTGCTTTTACACGCAAATATCAACCGAGTGGACTTTTGTATTTTTTACATTATCTGCCGCATTGGATATCCAACCGGATCGACCGATATAAGATCGAACACCTGAAGCTCGGGAAGCAAAAATGGCGCAACGGGAAATTGTATATCGAAAAGATACCGTATTTCGTTTCGTCCGAGGCGACGATGTATCTTACGGCGATTCTGCGCGATTATCTGCGTGCATTCGCAAAAAATACATACGCGATCGGCAATTCGCTCTTTGAAAAGGACGGCGAGGAAAACAACTGTTTTCAAATCCGCGCTGTGTCCTCCGTAGAAGAAGGTCAGGTGGACGGCGCGCTGGAAGATTGGCGCAAGATGGTCGGCGATGTTGCCGACTTGTTCGACAAGGCGGCGGATTTGTGTACCGCTTCGTGGGATCATGACGATTGGGAGGAGCGCGAGCGGCTGTGGAAGGAATACCGCCAAACGCTTTCCGCCGCTTTCGATGCATTGAAACCGATATTTCAGGATTTGAGCGATTGAAGGAGAGTACAATGGATAAATACGGGGAACTGTATGCGTTTTCGCGGCGCAAAATCAAAAAATTGCGAAACAAACGTGTGCCGCGGCGGGAGGAAACTGACGGAGAAGCGGCGCACGGTTTCTTATCGGCGCGCAGGAGAGAGGAGGTTATGATCGATGGAAAAATTTGAAGAAATCGAAAAAAAAGTACAACAGTATTTCCTTGCGGAAGAAGAGCGGCTTACAAGGCAAGGTGAAGAATCCCGTTTGGAATATTTCCGGAAAATGCAAGAAAAATCGGCAGAACTGTTTGCAGGATTTGCGCGCCATAAGGTGTTTGAAGACAGGGCGCTGCGCGCCGTCGTCGGGTTCGGCGAGGACGGGATTCCCCGGTATTGGAATCCGAAGGAGGGGAATTTACTCGTCTGCGGCCCGGCGAGCGGCGGATTTGCGGCGCAGGGTAATCTCCTCGCCCTCTTGAGTTTGTGCCGCTTTTCCGAAGAGGAATTGAATTGGTTTTACGTTGCGCGGGAAAGCGCACGCGGTTTTTTTGCGGAGGATGACCATTGCAGAGAGAGTGGCTCGCTCTGGCAGGGAAACTGCGGAGAAGCGTTCGCATCGCTCCGCGCCGAAATTGATAAAAGGTCGGCGATGTCGGAGGAATTGCTCGCAAAACAGCCGTACGTCATCGTAATTTTTGCCGGCATCGACGAAAGTCTGAGCAGGTATTGGCTGCGATACCGCAAGTTGTTTTCGGCAATTTTTACACAGGGGGAAAAATTGAAAATGGCGTGTATCCTCGCTACGGGAGCGCCGATGAAAAACCCTTGCTTTTATTGGTTCAGGGATCGTTTTTCAGTGTATCTTTTGGGGCAGGCGTGCGATTTGGGAGAAAAGAGCTGCCCGCATGAGCAGGGACGCAGTTTTTTGGCAAAAAACAATCCGGCAACGAGCGGCAGCGCCCTGTACTGCTGCGGAGAAGAGGAGACTGCCGTGGAAACATATCGCCTCGTTTTGCAGTGGTTATGAATATTGGAAAAAGATTTTCGCCGGAGGGAAATATGTTCGATAGAGATTGGTGGAACGGGAATTTTGAGGAAAATACGCTGACGTATGCGGAATACGGGCATCGCACACAGAGCGGTTGCCTGTATGTGTGGTTGCTGGGCGGAGATTATGTGCCGCTTACGGTTGAACCTGTCGGAGAGCTGCCGCAAGATTTGCGAGCCGGGGAGGTGCTCGCGCTTGACCTTCGTTTGTTTTTGTTGAACGGCTCTGTTCTTTCCGGAAGGGGAGAGGAAAACCGCTTTAACGGCGGCATTGACAAAAGAAGGAAATATACGTTTTCACAAAAATTCGGGGAAAAGGGCGAGGCGGAGTTTAAGGAAATATCCCGTCTGCTGCCCTGCACCGTCTTGGAAGTCGGCTCCTTTGAGCAGGAGGACGGAAAGCGGTGGTACAAACTCGATTTGTTATATAAAAATTATTATGTTTTCCATGCCGTTGCGGGAGACGGATTCGGCGAAGACGGCATTCAATTCGGCGATGAACTGCTGTTGCATAGAGTTGCTGTTTCAGGCAAAATAAGGCGGATGGAAGAATGATCGACACGGCATCCTTTCTCAATTCCAAAGACATAGCCGAGTATTGGTACAAAATCGGTTGGAACAGTTATTGCACGCCGTTGCAAAGCGCCTATATCGTCTGGCAAAATCATACGAAGACGCTGGAAGAAAAACATGCGGCATGGCGGGAGATCATAGGAACGATGCCCGATTGCCCCGTTGCAATAGGGCATCGCAAAACGAACATGGGCATTTCCGATGTGCTTGCGGGCAGTCTGCATGAATTTTTACAGGCATTTATGCGGCTGCAAAATCAACTGATCGGACGGTTTTATCAAAAAGGGGATCACGCAGTCTACCGTTATCGTGTCCTTTATGAAGGCGATGAAGATTGGAGCAAAGATCATTGGCTGTACGATACGGCGGAAGAGTGTTTTGCCGATGTAAACGCAGACGAGGATCTGATTCCGTCTATCGTCTGCATACAGCTTACAAAGCAATGGATCGGAGAAAACAGAACGATCACGCTTTCGGTCAAAGCGGACAGGGCAGTCATGGATATAGACGCCCAAGAACTCGATGAAGCGGAAAATAATCTTTTGCAGGCATTTGAATGGATGTGGTTTGATTTTCCTACGCCGTTCGGAAAGGGAGATATCGTCGTTTCCAAATATTCGCCATGGGGTTGGAATCTGTATGCCGACGAGCCGTTCGTATTGATGCTTTTGTGCAGTTGGGGTAGCAACGAATATAAAATAAACGGCATTCCCGAGAAAATGGGGTGCTATAAAACGGCGGACGGTTTCCGCGAATATCATCGGGAAAACGGAGACAGTACGGACATGACGGCGCACGGGTATTTCCAGAACGAGGACGGGAGCATCTATTACGAGTGCATGCATCATTATCTCGACCTTGAATATTATCGCGAGGAACCGCAGGGTACGCGCAGAATCTTAAAGGCGTTTTCGTCTTTTGAGAAGGAAGAGATTGACAGCGATCTTCTTGCAATCGCCTATTATACGATTATGGAAGAAGAGCGAATCAAGCAGGAAAAGGAACGGCTCTCCTGCTTTACGGACGAGGGCTTGCGCCTTGCAGGGTTGAAGTGAAGATTTGGCTGGACGATTTGCGCCCCGCACCCGCAGGATTTCTATGGTGCCACAGCGTAAACGAGACGAAAAAGGTGATTGCAGAAAGCGAAACGTCGCAGACGATCGAACTCATTGACTGCGACCATGACCTCGGCGATTATGCCTCTGACGGCGGAGACGGCATCAAACTTTTGGATTGGTTATTGGAACGGGGAACTCTGTATCCCATTGCGTTGCATACGATGAACCCCGTCGGGCGGGAGAATATGCGGCGCATGCTGCAAAGATATTGGAAATGAAGGAGAAATGGCATGATCAGTTTGAACAATCGTTTGCGGAAGGGCAAAGTTGTCGTCGTGGACATCGAAACGACGGGGCTTTCTTGCGGCGAAGAGGGGAAGGAGAGCAGCCGCATCATCGAGATCGCGGCGGTGAAGTATGAAAAGCGGCATCCCGCAGAGCAATTTCATACATACGTCGCCTGCCCTTTGCCGATTTCCGCAGAAATATCCGCGCTGACGGGTATCACCGACGAAACGCTTGCCGGCGCGCCGCCTGCCCCGCAGGCGCTCAAAGAGCTCGCCGCCTTTGCCGAAGGATGTATCCTTGCGGGGTATAATCTTGCGTTCGCCTGCAAGTTTCTGGATCATTACGGTGCGGAATGCGGCGCCAAGTTTACGCAGGATCGGGTGGATATTCTGCCCATGGCAAAGCGGCTGCTTCACAAGAGAGTGGAAAATTATAAACTCAAGACGGTCGCGGAATATTGCTATTACCGTGAACCTGTCGAAACGCTTCCGCAATGTGCAGAGGCGGCGGCCGATATACTGTTTTCGCTCGCGAGGCGGCAGGAGAGAAGCCATAACTATGTGCATCCGTACCGAATCACCGTTCCGCGCCGCAAAATTCGCTATGAGATCACGGGCGCGGAATTTACGATCGCCGAAAATCTCATGCGGTGTGCGCTGTTCGGCAAAGAGCATCCTCTCTTTCCACTCTGGGTATACAAATGTGCCGAAAAACTCGAATACGTCAGCCGTTTTGTGGATAAAAAGGACGAAAAATTGCCGCAGCGCGAGTATGAAATGATTTTTACGGGGTACAACGAAGCCGTATGGGAAACAAGAGATCGGTTGGAGCGCGGGTTCTTCCAAAGCGACGGAGGCTATGAGATTACGGATGCACTCTGCGAGAAAGTGTTCGCCATCTACGATGCCGTGCGCGTTTCCTGCATGCCCTATCTTATGAGCCGAACCGAAACCTATCATCCGGACGAATACGCCTCCATCATCGTACAGGCGGTGGAAACGGAAGGAAAGGATAGGCAAATCAAAATCGATTACGACAATTTATATACGAAGTATGCGATTTACGGCAAATAGAAAACTTGGAAAAGAATGCCCGCAGGTTGCTGAAAATTCTGCCATGCAGGCGGTCGTATCGGTTTTTCAGCATCGTATATTTGCAATAAAAATTTTTCAAGGAAATATTGACAAAGGAAACATACATGATATAATAAAGACAGGTAGCACAAAAACAGAGTGCAGAGAAGTGAGAGAGCAAACAAATGGAATCGGACAAGGATGCAGCACAATGCCATTGAAAAATGACATTGTGCTATTTTGCTTCAATGGGGATGAAATCCGATGCGAAAGGCAACCGAACAGAAAAAGACGAGAAAGGAGAGAACGGCTATGAAAAAGATAAAAATATTGACGGTAATGTTGGCGGTAATGCTGGCGGGGGTGTGCATCTTCGGCGGGTGCAGCCGCGAATGGGAGGTGTATACGGGG
>NXNN01000109.1_pt1 | contig 14530 bp, 7 predicted proteins | sample 2041041 | NCBI WGS metagenome assembly NXNN01 (sample SAMN07660617, study PRJNA407663) | chicken gut metagenome | isolation source: caecum content treated with Lincosamide | host: Gallus gallus domesticus | place: Czech Republic: Brno | collected 2016 | reverse complement strand
TCCTGAATCAGGCGGATACCGCCGGATGGGTAAGGATCTCTGAGATCGAGATCCTGGCGCCGGAGAGCGGAACCGTGGCACCAATTCAGTACAATGTGATCCGTACTGACAGATGGACCGTATATCAGGGGGCTGAGGCAAATCTCTATGACGGCAATGACGATTCATATGTATGGTATGATCCGGACGGAAACGGAAACAGCACAGGTGATGACTTCCTGGTGAATGATTATCTCGGATATGATTTCGGCAGAGTAGCAAACCTTGAGAGCGCACATATCGTAGTAGGTCATGACGGCGGCGATAAGCTGATGAACTATACGATCGAAACGTCAGTTGACGGTGAGATCTGGACTCCGGTAAAAGGATATGAAAATTATACCGGAGCGGCTTCCGGAAAGGACACACTGAATATCGACCTTGCAGGTACGAGCGCGCAGTATATCCGTATCAGGAATCTGACACAGCAGGGAAGCTGGGGCAAGTTCTCCGAATTCACTGTGGAAGAGCAGCAGACCCAGGGAACATCAGAATACGTCTACACGAATGTGGACACTGATATCACGGCAGTCGCGGACGACGGAATCGTTTCTCTTTCATCCGGTACGGTGACACTGAATAAAGACCAGTATATCGGTGTGAAACTGGATCATATTAAGGCCGTGACAGGTGTTGCAGCATCTGAACTGCCGGAAAATACAGTTCTTGAAACATCCATGAATGCGGTCGAATGGGAGAAATATACAGGAGAAGAGACGGCAGATGCAAGATACATCCGTATCCTCAGCACAGCAGACGGTACAGAACTGAATCTGACACAGTTTGATGTCAGGTATGAATTTATCAGCGAGAAGTCCGTGGAAAGCGATTTCGCGATGGCTCAGACATCAGGTGATATGCGTACGGAAGGTACAGTCGGAAAGGTGTTTGACGGAGATCTGAGCACCCTCGGTATGATCAACGGAGCTCAGGAAGCAGGAAAACATATCACATTTGACCTTGGTCAGGTGATCCACATCTCATCCCTGCGTTACTACATCATTGAGACACAGCTCAACTACCTGAGAAATTCTGACTTTGAAGTATCAGTTGACGGCAGGGAGTGGACGAAAGTCCTTCACGTCGGACAGACGACAGAGAATGTATGGGATGATACAACTGCAAAAGATATGCAGGGCATCACTCTGACACATGATGATATGAATCCGGGCTATATGTATGCAGAGGCACCAGATCTTGACGTGGACGGAAGATATATCAGAGTAACGCCGGTGGAGACATATTCCCACAGATGGGCCGGCTTCAGCGAGATCCAGATCAACGGAGGAGCATATATTTCTACAGAAGGAAACAGGGATATCATCTCTGAAGATGTGGAGGAAGAAGGAAAGATCCCGTCTAATATGCTTGACGGAGATTACAGCACGACTTATAAGTCTTCGGCAGAGGACAGTTCCTTTACCTACCGGCTTTCCGAACCGGAGGGCGTTGCATCCATCCGTCTGATCCAGCTCGGAGAGATGTCCGGCGCTGAGGTCACCGCCAGGTATATCGGCGAAGACCAGAAGGAAAGCCTCGGGAAATTAACTCAGGCGATCAATGAATTCCTCATTCCGGAAGGAAAGACTCTGGAGAGTATCACTGTGACATGGACAGATAAGATCCCGGAGATCGCGGAGATCGGAACATCTGCAGAACGCGGCGGGGAAGTCGATAAGACAGCGCTCGAAGAGGCTCTGAAGCAGGCGGCGGATGATGCGTGGACGACAGACAGCAAAGAAAGATATCAGGCTGCATGGGATGTGGCACAGGAGATTTATAATAACAAAAATGCCAGCCAGACAGTTGTAGATTCGGCACTTGGTTCGCTGCAGTCAGCTTACAACAGTGCTGAGATGAAAGCTTCAAACATAGAAGAGCTTCAGGCAGTTGTGGACGGAAAAGTAAGCAATGAAAATACGGTATATTCGACAGTTACTTACAATGCTTATGAATCCGCGGTAAATAAACTTGCAGCGGCGCTTGAAAATGCGGACAATCTGTCTCAGGAGGATGCTGACGCGCTGAAGGCAAATGTGGAAAGCGCACAGGCAGCACTTGAGTATTCGACAAGAAACAGAGAGCTGGCAGAGCTTGAGATACTTAAATACGGAGACTTTAAATCAGATAATTACACAACGGTAAGCTATGCAGCGTTGACAGATGCAAAGAATACGATCGATACACTTGCAGCCCAGGACAAAGCCGCTGAGACAGGCGAGGGCGAGCGTGTGAATCCGGAGAAATTCATCGAGGCAAGAACGGTATTCTCTGCGGCGGTAGACGGACTGGTTGACGTGACAGGTCTGAAATCTATGATCGATGAAGCAGATAAGGTGGACGGTTCTCTGTATACCGAAGAAAGCTATCAGGCGCTGGTATCAGCGGTAGAAAAGGGAAAGGCACTGCTTGAGAACGGAACAGAAGATGCTGTCACAGCGGCTATTACAGAAATCAGTGAAAAGCTTGCTGCGCTTGATCCGAAACCGGATGTGACACTGGATGAAGTGATCGCGGAGGCGGAAGCGATTCTGAATGCAGAAGGTGCTGAAGAGAAGTATACGGCAGACTCTTATGATGCCCTTGCAGATATTGTAGCAGAGGCAAAGCAGAATGAGGATGAGAGCAGGGACGACAGCTATATCGAAAAGATTCGGACGGCTGTAAATGAACTTGTCAATGTGACAGCGCTGAGGGCACAGATTGCTGCGGCGGAGAATGTGGACAAAGATCTGTATACCGTATCATCCTATAAAGTACTTGTAGATCTGCTCGGACAGACGGAGACTCTTCTGAAGTCCGGTAGCAGAGAAGACGTAGCGGCGGCAGCAGAGGCGATTGATCATGCGATCCGGTCCCTTGTACCGCGTGCTGAAGGCGTGGAGGACTACCGTGACAGTATTACCCTGAAACCGGGGGACGGCTACACGGATGAATCCTATAAGGCATACAAAGAAGCCTATGAAGCACTGATGAATATTGATCCGTCTGATCTGAGTGCAGAAGAATTCGCACGGCTTAAGGAAGACTTCGAGAAAGCAGAGCTTGGTTTGAAGGCTGCCGGCGGAAGCGGAACAGGACAGGCAGACAGCGGGCAGGATAAGGCTGATAAACCGGGAGAGAACGGCAAAAATGATCAGGCAGTCCAGACCGGTGATGACACGAATATACTTCCCGTTGTCATCGTACTGCTTATCTGTGTGGCGGCAGTTGTGGCGGTGATCTTCATCAGAAAAAGAAGGAAGTAAAACAGGGAGGGAAAAATGAGAAAAAGCAGGAAAAATTTTCAGAAACTGAGTGCCTGTGTTCTCTCGGCTGCAATGGCGGTAACCCTTGCAGCCCCGCTCTCCCCGCTGACTGTACAGGCGGCGGGAGAAGAGCCGGTGAATCTGGCGCTCGATGCAACAGCGACGGCAAATGATTCCGAGACAAGCGATTATACGGCGGACAAAGCGATCGACGGCATCGTCAACAGAGACGCTCCGAAACCTCAGTCACGCTGGGCGACAAATACAAGTGCTGAACAGGCACCGAAGATTCTGACAGTTGATCTGGGAGAAACTAAGACGTTTCAGTCTTTTGTCATTGCATGGGAGAGGACAAACATCACAAGTTATGAGATCCAGACATCTGACACGGGCGGCGCCGAGGCATCGGAGTGGATAACAGTTTATGAAAAGGAGGGATCAGATCAAATCTCGGACCTGGATGAAAACATTCATCTTGCAGAGCCGGCAGAAGCAAGATATGTACGTCTGTATGTAGACGGATATGACTTGAATCCGGGAAGCTGGCAGTCGGTATCCGTGTATGAATTCCAGGTTTATGAGAATGAGATTCCGAACGAGCTTCTGACAGAAGAAAATTACAATCTGGAAGGAACGGCGGAAGCAAGTGATTATGAACCGACTGAAGGAGACACACAGGCAGCTTCAATGGCGATCGACGGGGACCAGACGACCCGCTGGGCGACGAATCCTTCTAATGAAGAGGTGGCACGCACACTGACTGTTACGCTGCCGGCGTCTCAGAGAGTCCAGTTCTTCCGCATTATCTGGGAGAGACTGAACATCGAGAGCTATAAGATTGAAGTAGCTGAGAGCGATGACGCAGAGTTTACAGAAGTCTATGCGAAGACGGAGCCGATCACTGCAACGAATGAGGTGATCTCACTGGATGCGCCTGTATGGGCGAAGAAGATCCGCCTGACTGTAGACGGCTACAACGGCGGAAGTAATGACTGGCCGAATGTTTCTGTGGCAGAGTTTGAGAGCTATGCGGTAGAACCGGCTCAGATAAGCGAAGACGCGACACCAAAAGAGGTTGCGGATCTTCTTGGCGTACCTGCTGTCAACGAAGACGGCACGGCACTTGTTCTCCCGGAAGTTCCGGAAGGATTTACAGTAGAATTTCTTGCAGATTATGAAGAAGTCGTAGGAAAGGACGGCACGATTTATACGCCTCTTACAGAAAAGACCGTAAAAGGTATTTATAAGGTCACAAAAGGCGATGAGTCTGCAGAAGGAAGTGTGGAGCACACAGTAGTGATCCCGGGCAAATATGACAGCGAAGGCGTAAATGCGAAACCGACGGTGATCCCTGAGCTGGCTGAGTGGTACGGCAAGGATGCGGAAGGCAGCTTTAAAGCAGGCAGCAGGATCCTTGTATCTGCGGGCGCTTCCGGATTCATGGATGCTGCCCAGGCTCTTGCAGAGGACTACGAAGCAGAAATGGGAAAATCCATGACAGTAGAGACAGGAGATGCTCCTCAGGCAGGCGATATTTATTTCATCAGCGATGAGACAAACGGACTCGGTGAAGAAGGATATATCATGGACATCGGGGAGTATGTGACAGTCAGCGCAGAGAATGCAACAGGTGCTTACTGGGCTACACGCTCCATCCTTCAGATCACAGAGCTGAACGACGGGACAATGCCTTATGGTATTACAAAGGATTATCCGAAGTATGAAGTCCGCGGTTTCATGCTTGATGTGGCCCGCAAACCTGTATCTATGGAGACTCTTCAGGACATTTCCAGAGAGATGGCATACTATAAGATGAACGAATTCCATATTCATCTGAATGACAACCTGATCTTCTATGAGGATTATGATTCCGCAGAAGAGGCGAGAGAACTGGCGTACACCGGTTTCCGCCTGGAATCAGATGTATCAGAGGGCGGCAATGACGGTCTCAATCAGGCAGACCTGACAAATAAGGACCTGTATTATACAAAGGCAGATTTCCGTGACTTTATCCTGGACAGCCGGAGCATGGGAGTGAACATTACTCCTGAGTTCGATACACCGGGACATTCCGGAGCATTTACAAAGGTCCGTCCTGACCTGATGCTTCAGAACATTATATCCGGAGCGGAAAACAGAGCCGGCGAGCAGTTCGACCTTTCACCGGAAAAATACGACGAAAGTCTTGCGTTTGTTAAGAGTATCTGGGATGAATACCTGACAGAGGATATGTTTGACCAGAGCATGACGGTGCATATCGGAACTGATGAGTATTACGGAGAGAAAAACCGTTTCAGAATGTTCTCTGACGATCTGATCGAGTATGTTCAGAGCAAGGGATACACTGTCCGTCTGTGGGGAAGCCTCTCCTCAATGCCGGGAGATGCGGATGTACGCAGCGAAGGCGTTCAGATGAACGTATGGAACACGGGCTGGGCAAATCCGACCAATATGTACAACGAAGGATTTGAACTGATCAACACGATTGACGGGCAGCTTTATATGGTTCCGGCAGCAGGTTACTATTTTGACTATCTGAATACACAGAACCTGTACAATAACTGGGTACCGAATAATTTTGACGGAACTGTGATCCCGGCAGGTTCCGAGCAGATGCTGGGAAGTACTTACGCGATCTGGAATGACAGCGTTGATACAAGAGCAAACGGAATCTCAGAGATCGATATCTACGACCGTTTTGCAGACGCAGTTCCGACGATGGCAAGCAAGAACTGGGGCGAGGCAGAAGATCAGACATGGGCTGACATGGAAGCAACGGTCGACAAACTGGGCGATGCAGCGAACAGCAATCCGTATCATGAGGCGTCCGCAGACGACCATGGCGAGTATATGTCATATGAGTTTGACGATACAACGGATTCTTCCGATAACGGCAGAGATCTGTCCGATCCGGTCAATGCAGAGATCACGGACGGAAGCCTCAAGCTGAATGGCGGTGAGAGCTATGTGACAACACCGCTCGACAAGCTGGCAACAGGAAATACACTTGAGTTTGACATTACACTTGAGAAGCCGGCGCAGGCAGGAGATATCCTGTTTGAGGCGGACAACGAAGGAAACAATGACGACTATGTTCATGATATCCGTATCATGGACGACGGAAGGCTTGGATTCAGAAGAGAGCTGTATGACTACTATTTCGATTACAAACTTCCGGTAGGAGAGAAAGTACATCTTGCAGTCTCCACCAGCGGAACTACTACTACACTTACGGTAAACGGGACAACTTATGAGGCATCAGGTGTATACCGCAACCGCCAGACAGACGGAGAAGTGAGAGTAGAGAATATCTCCAGAGCGACTCTTCTGCTCCCGATCCAGAGAATCGGATCAGCGACAAATGCCATTGAGGCAGTGATCGACAACGTGACTGTAAAACAGGGCGCGGCTGTAGATTACAATAAAGAAGGCTGGTCAAAGGTAGAGGTTGACAGTGAGACCGTATATAGTTCCACAGAAGGACTCTTCGAGTATGCATTCGACGGAAATTCCGGCACGATCTGGCACTCTAACTGGCAGGGCGCTTCAGACAAGCTGAAACCGCAGGGAACATTTGATGAGATCGGCGGCGTGATCGACCTCGGACAGAAGTACACGATCAACCAGTTCAAGTTCACACCGAGAAGCGGAACGAACAGTGGACAGGTCACAAAAGCAGATCTGTATGTCAAGGCAAATGAAGGCGATGACTGGATCAAGGTTGCTGAGGATGCAGAGTTCGCTGACGATGCAACAACAAAGACATTCTACTTTGACGAGCAGGAAGTTCAGTATGTATGGTTTGTAGCAAAAGAATCTGACGACGGATGGGTAGCTGTATCCGAGTTCGATATCGCAAATGCCCCGGCACAGTCCTATACTGTATACGTTGACGCACAGAAAGGCGGAACGGTAACAGAAGGCAAAAGCGGAGTGGCAGCCGGCACAGAGGTAACTGTAACAGCAGAGGCAGAAAATGGCTACACATTTGCCGGCTGGTATGATTCAGTTACAGGCGCGAAAGTGTCCGACGATGCAGAATATACATTTGCTGTGACAGAGAATACAGCGCTTACTGCACACTTCACGGGAGAGGATTCGGAACCGGATGAAACATACACGGTGACAGTTGGCGATAAAGAATATACGGTTGAAAAAGGCGGTATTCTGCAAATCGAAGAACCTCAGAAACCGGGGTGCAGTTTTGACGGATTCTATCTTGTCGGAACAGATGATAAAGTAGACTTTACACAGCCGATCACCAGTGATATGGATGTAGAGTCCAGATTTACGGAGTATAAAGTTAATGTTGCCGAGATCGAAGGCCTTACTTTCACGGTAAGCGAGATGAATGATGCCGGAGAAGTGACGGTGACAGCTCCGGAGAGAACGGATTACCTTTTCAAAGGCTGGAAAGAAGCCGGAAATGATACGATAACATCATACGATAATCCGTACACATTTATTCCGGAAAAGGATACAACCCTCGAAGCTATATATGAAAAGATTGACACACCGGAGAAACCGGATGATCAGAAGCCGGGCGGCTCTGATCCGGATAAGAACGATGGAAAAGATTCCGGTACATCAGGCGGCAAAGATAAAGACGGCAGTAAAGATAAAGCTGTGCAGACCGGAGATACAGCGAATCCGGCTGTATGGGCAGTGTGTCTGCTTATCAGTGCGGGAGCGGCAGCAGTCGTACTGAGAAAGAGAAGGAAGAAATAAGAAATACAGAAAGACGGATAAAGTCTTCTGACAGGCAAAGGACTGTCGGGGACCTTGATCAGGGGGCTGTCGGTTAATACCGATTTTTAATCCCTGACATGCAGGGAAGAGGCAATCCCAGAGTTAAGCCCCTAATTCTCCAGTGGATTGTCTCTTCCCTTTTGTAACCCTTATTTCAGGGCGCAAAAACCCCTTGTTTGGATTTTGGGGAGCACTCCTTCGGCTAAGCTGTTTTCTGCTCCTTTTTCTCTTCGTATTTCTTAATCTCATCATGTAAAAAGCGATGGTATTTTATGATATTCCTGCCTATCGCATACAGCATGATTGGGTTAAACCCGGTTCTTCCCTTATCTGAATAACAGGCCAGCAGGCCTGAAAAATCTAATTCCTCCATCACGTTTTTCAGGGTATAGACTGGATCGTCATCGGGTAAACCCAATTCGAAGAAACTGAAGTTAATTTTTTGTTGCCCAATTTCAAAAAAAGTCGTTATAATAATCTTGTTTTAGCATTGTTCCATTATAACATGGAACAGGGAGAAAGATGGTTGTCGTTAGCCATCTTTTTCTCTTTTTATAGGATAAATTTCAGGGGCAGATGTGACTCATACGAGTCACATCTGCCCCTGATTTGGACTATCTATTTCCCGACAGCCCCCAAATACCTCCAGCTAAAAGAACTCCATCTGTTGTTTTACATCGAATCCGAAAAATCTCTATCTTTTTTCCCTGCCCGTTTCGCTACAACAATCCCCACTATAATAGCAGCAACACAGATTACGGCAAAGACGACCGCTGCTCTTATAAGCGCATTGTTCCCTGCGTTTCCTACGTGCATTATATTATCGGCAGTCTCCTCAAATGTCCGGCCGATGAATTCTGCGATACTCAGATCCAGATTATTGTAATTCATATCAAAGTAACTCCAGAAGATCGTCTCAGCCTCATCGTCCATGATGGAATATGCAGCGGAGCCATAATAGAAATAAAACATTCCATCCATATCTTCGGTATCATTCTCGCATGCAAAATAAGCAAAGATCAGATGCCCGTTATCAGAGAATGTATCTTCATATACCTGCGCCAGATATTCTTCTGCAGCGTTTTCATTCCAGTTCCCGTTGATCCATATGGAATCATCATAGTCGAGCAGCATCACATAGGGTTGAATGCCGGTCTGTGAGTAGAAGTACTTCAGCCCGTCGGTCAGGTCTGTGTCATGATCGATATATCCAAGTTCATCCAGATACCAGTCGCCGTATGTATTTGTTCCGGTGACAGCAGTACGCTCGGTACGGGATACAGTTACTTCGATATCCTGCCGGGAAGAACCAAGGTCCGGCGCTATCGCGCTGACGATCGCGAGTATGACCACCACCAGGAGTATGACCGTAGAGCAGCCGCCCGGGCCTCCCCATCTGAAACCGCCTCCTGGAAATATGGGACCGCCCCATCCTCTGCGGGGGCCGCCCCATCTTGGGCCCCATCCTCCGGGACCGCCGAATCCCGGCCCTCCAAATCCAGGTCCTCCGGGACCTCTTCCGCCTCCACGGATGCCGCCGAAACCGCCGCCTGAACGTCCGCCGAAAGACCTGCCTCCGGAATGGCCTCCTCCGCCGTGTGAACCTCCGCCTCTGCCCATACTGTACTTCCCCTTTCTATTATCTGTTTCCGATTACTGTCTGCTCCGCGCCTGTAGAGACGGAAGCCTGCTTCTATCTGATATATTACCACGATTTTAATTCGGAGTTAATGGAAATTCATCCTATTATTTTATACAATATATGTTAAAATATCATAAGACGGGATGAGCCAGCTTGTTCTGTTGCATTAAGAAAAAAGGTGGATACAAATATGAAGAAAAAGAAGCAGGTATTTTTTCAGCCCGCGCAGACGGAAGAAGAGAAAAAGAAACGGATAAGAAACATTATCATAACGGCAGTGGTCCTGGCGATCGCGGCAGTGGCGTGCTATTTTGCAATGCCGAAAAATAAAGATCTTTCCCAGAGCAGCATATTCGATCAGGCAGAGGTTGAAGCGCTTGCGGAGCAGGTAGTGGAGTATATTAATGAAGAGAATTTCGACGGATTAAAAGAAATGTCTGTCGATGAGATGTCCTCTATTATGAATAAAGAGAGAATGGACGAGGCAAAAGCCCGTGTATCCGAGGACTGGGGAGAATTTCAGTCTATCACCAATATCTCCACCACAGAGGTAACGCAGCGCGGGGTTACGGCAGCCCTTGCATATGTAACGGCGGACTATGAAAATGCAGAGATCCGATATACGTTTGCATTTGATGAAGATATGAAGCTGGCGTCTTTGGGAATACAATAACAGTAAGAAGATATCAGAAACAGAAAGGAGTTTTTTGTGATGAAGAAAGAAGTACTGGACTATGTAGCAGAGAAAACACATGAGATGATGGAAGCGCATTCCTGCAGTGCAGAGGCAAAGGCAGCGGGACAGGCATGGCTGGATGCAGTGGGAACGGAAAACGAAGCACAGGAGACAGAGAAGTATATCGCAGAGCTCGAGGCGGATATCATGCCAATAGACAATCTGATCGCATTCGCAGAGTCCGGGGGCGGTGTAAAAGTCTTCGGTGACAATGCTCCGGGAGTAGCGGCTCACGCAAAGGAGATCAAGGCAGCAGGCGCAAAATACTGTGACTGCCCGGCATGTGCAGCTGTGGAGGCGATACTTGCGAAGAAAGACGAGATGCTGGAGGCATAAAAATAAAGGAGGCTGTCGACTATGAAAATGAAGATCCGAAATAAGGCGGCATTTACAGATGAAGTGACGCCGTTAGAAGAAGAAAATGCCCGGGTTTCCTACGAGGCAGCGCTGGAAGGAATCGTGCTTTTGGAAAATGACGGCACACTTCCGATCGTACCTGGTAAGGTGGCACTGTACGGGGCAGGAGCAGGCATGACCATTAAAGGCGGAACAGGCTCCGGCGAAGTAAATGAGCGCCATGCAGTCTCGATCCTGGAGGGAATGGAGGCGGCAGGCTTCACAGTCACGACGAAAAGCTGGATTGAGAGATACGAAGAGGAGTACAGGAGAGGGGAAGAGGAATATGCGGCAGAATTCCGCCGCAGGATGCTGAAACTTGATGTGGTGAACATGATGGGAACGCCGTATCAGTATCCCTTCGGGGATCCGGTGACTATCGAGGATGTTAATGAATCTGATACGGATACGTGTATCTACGTTATCGCCCGCCAGGCGGGAGAAAGTGCCGACAGGAAGCTTAAGAACTTTGAGTATTCACTCTCGGATGAAGAGAAGGCCAATCTTGCTATGTGCGCGGCGAATTATGAGAAAATGATCGTAGTGATCAATGTAGGTTCTGTGTTTGACATGAGTTTCCTTGATGAGATCGCGGGGATCGGCGCGGTCGTGTACTACGCACAGCAGGGAATGAAAGGCGGAAATGCATTTGCTGATCTGATCTGCGGGAAAGTTTCCCCATCGGCGAAGACAGTGGATACCTGGCCGGAGAAATATGAGGACATTCCGTTTGCCATGGACTACAGCTATCTGAACGGCGACGTGGATCAGGAGTATTACAGAGAGGGGATCTATGTCGGTTACCGCTATTTTGACAGCTATGATGTAGAGCCCCGGTATCCTTTCGGGTACGGACTTTCCTACACAGATTTTGCGATTGAAACGGGAACGGTCACGGCAGCCGGCGGAAAGGTGACTGTCTCGGCAAAAGTGACTAATACCGGCAGCACATATTCCGGGCGGGAAGTTGTCCAGCTCTATGTGAGCTGCCCGAAGAGCGGTATGGCCAAAGAATATCAGAAACTTGCTGCATTTGCAAAGACAGAAGAGCTAAAGCCCGGGGAGAGCACAAATGTATCGCTTACATTTGCAATGGAGGAACTGGCGTCATACCGCGAGGAAGATGCTGCTTATGTATTGGAAAAGGGCGATTATATCTTAAGGCTTGGAACTTCCAGCAGAGATACTTCCGCAGTGGCGGCACTGGTTCTGGACGAAGACATTGTGACGGAACAGTGTGAGAATATCTGCCCCACAGTGCTCAAGGTAAAAGAAATGGAACCGCCGATGCTGTCAGATACTGCGGATGAACAGGATACAGATCTTGAGCGCATCCCGGTGAAAGCTGCGGACATTGCGACTGCCGGCCACCTGTATGAAGAGCCGGAGATCTATTCTTCACCTGTGACCGATGCAGTCCTCAATGTCCTGACGGAAGAGGAACTGTGCGATGTGGTGACAGGTGCCGGTGCAGGGGGAAACGGAGCGAAATTCTTTGATGCTCCCGGATCTGCGGGATATACGACAGGAGAACTTCTGGACAAAGGGCTTCCCAATGTATGTCTGGCAGACGGACCGGCGGGACTGCGTCTCCAGAAGACTTCTGCCGTGACAAGGAGCGGACAGTTAAAGGGCGTGGAGCCGATGCTTTCGGCCATGAACTATGTGCCCGGAGTTGTGAAAAAGATCATGATGGGAGACCCGGAAAAACAGCCGTGTGTTTACCAGTTTGCAACGTCATTCCCGACAGGGCTTGCCCTGGCACAGTCGTGGAATACCGCTCTTGTGGAGCGCGTCGGCAAAGCAGTGGGAAAAGAGATGGAGAGATACGGCGTTACCTACTGGCTGGCGCCGGGAATGAATATCCACAGGAATCCTCTGTGCGGACGCAATTTTGAATATTATTCGGAAGACCCGCTCCTTTCGGGAAAGATGGCGGCTGCTATAAGTAAGGGGGTACAGTCCAGAAGGGGATGCTATGTGACCATCAAACATTTCTGCTGTAATAATCAGGAAGACAACCGGAATCATACGAACGCAAATGTAAATGAGCGTGCACTCCGGGAAATCTATCTGAGGGGATTCAGGATCGCCGTGCAGGAAGGAAATGCGAAAGCACTTATGACAAGCTACAATAAAGTTAACGGCGTTTATGCAAACAACAGCTATGATCTGCTCACAAAGGTGCTCCGGAATGAATGGGGCTTCGACGGAGTCGTGATGACAGACTGGTTTGCCACGGGTAAAAATGTAGGGAGCCACAGTGATGCGATTGAGGCCGGTAATGACCTGATCATGCCGGGGGGTAAAGGTGTTGTCAGAGAACTAAAGAAAAAACTGAAAACAGGAGAGCTTGACAAGACTTCACTCAGAAGATGTGCCGCCAATGTGATCAGGGGAATCACGGGATCGAGGATATATCAGGCATACCGGAGGATGTACGGAGAAAAAGAGAGCTAGAACAATATAACTGCAATATAAAGAAGGCTGCGGATGTATGGGATTCGCAGCCTTTCTCTGTCCGGATCATTCAAGAGTGCTTGAAGATTTTAGATATGGTATGAACTATGACCTTAACAGACATAATAACGGAAAAGGAGGAACAGTCTATGAACAACACAAAATTTTATCTGGCAGAAAAAGACTTAAAGGAATTCCGGTATTATCTGCAGGAACGAGAGAACTCGGGGGCGACGATTGAGAAATATATGAGAGATGTAAAAAAATTTATGGAATTTGCAGGAACAGAGCAGCCTGTTGATAAGGAAAGACTTCTCAAGTATAAGGAATGGCTGATCGATAACTATGCAGTCAGCAGTGTGAATTCCATGCTTGTGGCGCTGAATCAGTTCCTGCTCTTTATGGAGAAAGGACGTCTGCGGCTCAAACGTATCAAAGTACAAAGGGCGGATATCCTCAGTATGGATAAGGCTCTGGATAAGAGAGAATTCCTCATGCTTGTGCGCACAGCCAGACAGTATGGGAAAGAACAGATCGCAATGATCATGGAGACGATGTGTGCAACAGGAATTCGTGTGAGCGAACTTAAATTCTTTCGCGTAGAAAACATCAAAGGCGGCGTGATCAGAGTCTGGAACAAAGGAAAATACCGTATGGTCATCCTGCCTGAGATACTTCGGAAAAAACTTCTTATATATATAGGAAGAAACAGGATCCGTTCAGGAGTGATATTTCGTACCCGCACAGGGCGGGAAAAAAACCGCTCAAATATATGGAAAGAAATGAAAGTAATAGGAGATCTCGCGGGAGTCAGCCTCAGAAAGGTATTTCCGCACAATCTTCGTCATCTGTTTGCCCGTACATTCTATCGTGAGACAAAGAATCTGATAAATCTTGCAGATATACTCGGACACAGCAATCTGGATGTCACAAGAGGCTATGCTTCAGATGGGATCAAAGAGTGGAAACGAAATATGGAAAAGATAAACCTGATTGAAACAGAGACATAACAATTATTATGTAGTAATAGATCCTTTATATCGGATATTTTTCTCCAGTAAGGAGCGCTTATATCAGAAAACAAGCACAGATTTTTGTCCGAAGCAGGAAGTCACGCCGCATTACGGAAAGCCGAAGGCGTAAGCAAAGAAAATCTTAAGGGGATAGTGCGCTTTTTGGGGAAAAATTGGTACGACAAGCAGGCCCCCCCGGGAGACCGCAATCAGAATTATCAACAACTTATCCAATAAGTGAGCAAAC
>NXNN01000103.1_pt1 | contig 14872 bp, 7 predicted proteins | sample 2041041 | NCBI WGS metagenome assembly NXNN01 (sample SAMN07660617, study PRJNA407663) | chicken gut metagenome | isolation source: caecum content treated with Lincosamide | host: Gallus gallus domesticus | place: Czech Republic: Brno | collected 2016 | reverse complement strand
TTCAGCTTTTGGGGCGCATATTACAAGCATATGTCCGCCGTTTTATTTAATTTAACTGTAATTACCTCTGTCGCACCCTAACGCAAAATTGCAAGCCGAGCAAATGCAAAAAAAAGATATTTAAAGCAATTTAAGCGCAGATTCAAGTTCGCTCAATCTTTCATCGTCGGGCGTGCCCTTCAGAAGGTCGTGCTTGTACCTGCTGTTGTTTAAGATGAGCTCTTCAAACGTTACGGGTTCAAAGTTATTTATATCCACCCCCGCGTTAAGCGCATTGGGTATGCGGAAAAGCTGGTAATATTCAGGTTTGTCTGTATTTTTATGTATGTGCCCGTGTATAAGGTAACCCAGCTTTTTTGAAATGCCTTTTCTGCTTGCGCGCCATTCTATCATGGGATAGTGGCAAAGCGTTACCATATGTCCGCAAAAGCTTTGTTCAATAAGCTTTTCCACTCCGACAAAGTATTCGCGCGAGTCGATCAGCTCCATCCAGCCCGCGTCGTGGTTGCCGCATATCAGCACCTTTTTGCCCTTGAGTCGCGCAAGATATTTTTTCGGGTCGGAAGATTTATTGATAAGATCGCCTGCGATGTACACCGTATCGCCGCCCTTTACTTTTTTATTCCAGTTGGCAATAAGGGTTTCGTCCATCTCCTCCGCGGAAGAAAATGGGCGTTCGGCAAGCTTTATTATGTTTTTATGCCCCAAGTGCAAATCGGCTGTAAAAAATATCATACGCACCCCCTTACCATTTTAATATTGCTTGCGCCATTTTCTTGGCGCGAAAAGATTGTCGGATTCATTAAAAGTATACCATACCGACGGCTTATTGTAAACAAAACCGCCGAATTGGGCGCAAATATAAAAAAACGGCTTTGGGCAGCAGCTGAAAGAAAAAGGTTAAGCGGCGCACCCCTTTTGCAAGGGATGCGCCGCTTTAATGATAAAGCAGTATGCCTGAATTTATAACCTGTGCGCCGCTTTATGCGTTTTCATTTTGGTTCTGCGCCTTAACTTTTTTGAGTTTGCGGCGTATATCGAAGAAGCCCCAAACGGCAGCAAGAACAACAAGTCCTACATTCACGCAGATGAGCGCAACTTTCCACTTAGCCATGGTGGTTACCCATACCACGCCTTCACCCATACCGTTCATTGCGTTGGAATTGGCAACGGTGTACAAAATGTTCTTTGTCGCCAGTTTAAGCGCCGCAAGCTGCACCTCGTCAGTCTTGCCGTCGCCCGAAACGGACGCCGAAGGCTTGTAGTCCTGCGAAAGGTTGAGGTCGCCGCCCGCCCTTATCATCTGGTCGGGGTGCATGTAAGGAATGCTGAGGTTATAGTCGGAAATAACCATTCCCTCGAAGCCCCACTCCATTCTGAGCACCTCGGTAAGCAGTGCAAAGCTGCCGCCTGCCCACGTAGTGCCTATGCGGTTGAAGGAAGACATTATGGCGTTAGTGCCGCCCTCTTCAACTATCATCTGGAAAGGCTTAAGGTAAATTTCTCTGAAAGTCTGTTCCTCTGCCCACGTAACAAGACCGTTGGTGTCGCGGTTGGTTTCCTGGTCGTTGAGCGCAAAGTGCTTAACGTAGGTATAAACGCCCTTGGACTGCGCGCCGATTACGACCTGCGTGCCCATAGCACCCGAAAGATACGGGTCTTCGCTGTAATATTCCCAGTTTCTGCCCGAAAAAGGCGAACGGTGAATGTTTACCGCAGGCGCATACCAGCCGCTGTACGTTCTGCCGTCGCCCTTGGTGTAACCTACAAGGCTTTCAAGTCCGACCATAACGCCCATATCGTTGGCAAGGTCTTTGTTCCACGTTGCGCCTATTATGCATTCGGAAGCGTAGAAGCAGGTATCGTGCACGGTGGGGTCGCCCATGAAGTTGGTGTAACCCGCAGGACCGTCGGGGTCGATAGTTCTGGGTTTGCCTATCTCTGAAAGGGATATGGTATGGAAGTTGCCCTGACCTATGAGCTGAGTCATTTGGTCTGCGGAAAGCTTATCGACGAGCTCTTCCCAGCGGGGGTCGTCGTAGTCCGCGCCGATGAGGTCGTAAAGCTGCAAATCTTCAGACGAAGCATTGTCCTCTTCTTCAGCCGCTTTTGCCGCCGTTGTGCTTGCATTGGTTTTTGAAAGCAGATATTTTGCGTATGCGCTGTTCTCGTCATCATACTTGAAAGTGAGTCCGTCGCGCACGGTGTCGCTTATTTCACGCTCTGCCGCCGTAGGCGTAGTGGGGAATGTTGCGCTGAAACTTGAACGGGACATTGTTTTGCCGTCCATGTAATCGCTCATATCCTGGAAACGGTTATCGTCCGCGCTGCCATCGCCGTAAATATTCATTGAATAAGCAATGTCGTCCATTACGGTATATTCAAGCTTCATCGGAGATTGGTCTGCCCAGCAGGAATGCGCATCTCTGCCTATATATATGGTATATGTGCCCGCATCCAGCTCGTAACCCTTATGACCGTTGCCGTTGGCGTCGTTGTAGTCGTACGATGCCATATCCTCTATGTCAAGCGTTATGGTGTAATCTTTATCCTCACCCTTTTCAAGAAGGTCGGTTTTAATCATTCCGCCGAGCACTACGTGAGCCTTTTCAATGCCGCCCACAATGTAAGGCGCGGAATAGTAAAGCTGTATTACGTCCTTGCCCGCCACGTCGCCGGTGTTCTTTACGTTTACCGTTACAGAAATCTGATTGTTGTTCTTTTCGTCGAGCACGGTATTTTCGGTGCTGTCTTTAAGCGTCCACTCGAAAGTGGTATAAGAAAGGCCGTAACCGAAGGGGAAAACTACGTTTTCGTCGTACCAGCCGTTATCCGTGCCGAAGCGGTAAACATCCTGATAGGAGCGCGTTTCGTAGTACCTGTAACCGAGGTATATGCCCTCCTGATACTCTACGTAGTGATAATCGGTTGCGCTGCCGCCTGCAAGATAAAGGTTGCCGTTGGCGGTAAGGTTATCGCCGAAGTTGCTCCACGTAGGGTCTTTGGTGAAATCCCTTACGTATGTATCCACGAGATGTCCCGAAGGGTTCACCGTGCCGTTGAGCACGTCGCCCACGGCGTTTGCGCCGCTTCCGCCGAGAGTGCCTATCCACAGAGCCGCGTCAAGCCCTTCCTTTTCTTCAAGGAAGCCGAGCTCCATGGAAGTTGCGCTGTTTATGAGAAGTATTACCTTTTCGAACTTGCCGCAGGCAATGACCTCGTCTATGAGCGCCTCTTCGTTTTTATCTATTTCAAGGTAGTGCTGACCGCCGTCCTGCGAGCCTTCAACGGGCTTGCCGCCGTAGTCGGTGAGCTGCTGGCGGGGAAGGTCCCAGCCCTCGCCGCCTATGCGCGATATAACGATTATGGCTGCGTCGTTATATTCGTCGTAGCTGTCCTTTATTTCGGAGGTGTATTTGTCGAGCGGGGTTTCGCCTATGGCAAGACCGGTTACTTTAGCGCCGATTGCGGGGGAAGCCTGCCTGCCGCTGCCCGACTGAGAACCTTCGTAAAACTTTGTAAGCTTGGGGTTGAGTTCAAAGTTGGCGTTGCGGAGTCCGTCGTAAAGGGATATCGAACCCGCCGAGTTGCCGCCGCCCGAACCAGAACCGCCGAGCACCACGTCGGCTGAGTTTTTGCCGAATACGCTTATTTTGGCTTTGCTGCCCGACGAGGTAGCTATGGGAAGAGCGTCGTCTTCATTTTTCAGAAGCACTACGCCTTCGCTTACTATTTCTTCGTTAAGTCTGAGCGCTTCGGCATGAACGGCCTCTTTATCCGCCTGCGTAGAAATTACGCCGTCGCTGAGCTTCAAGTCAGATTCAAACTGCTTGAAGCCGTCCGTCGTCTTCTGATAGCGGTAATACTTATCGGGGTCGCCCGAGGCGTTGCGCCTGCCTTCGCCGCCGAGCACGGTATCGATAGTGCCCGAAAGGAAGTCGTTCTGCGTGGCTACCATGGTTGCGGTGAAGATGAAAGCTATAACCAGCACCGAAACGAGCAGCCATACTCTGCAATATTTCCAAACAAATTTCATTGCGTTTTTGAATTTCATATTAACACCCCGTTAACTTTTGGCAGTATTGAACGTGTAAGGCACCCACTTGAGCGCGGCGCTTGTATCCAGCCTGATGTAGTCGAGACCGGGACCGCCTATAAGGCCGTCGCGCAGAGTGTTGGTGTGTACGGCTATCTGAATTACGTTCCAGCCTTCCGCAAGGTTTACAGAGCCGAACTTGTATTCGCTGAAGCCCGTGTATGTGCTTCCGCCGCTTACCGTAACAGAGCCGTAATTTACCGTCGTCTTAGAGCCCGAAGTCGTATTGCCGACATAGGTGTATACGCCAAGCACCGAAGGCGTGAAGGTAACGTTGCCTATTTCAGAGCCGAGGCAGAGATACAAAGGAACGTTGCTCAGAGCCTCGTCCGCCCATATAACGAACTCTATGGTTATGGTATCGTTATGCAGGTAGTTGAGGAATGCGCCGCCAGAGGCGTTGGAGAACGAATAGTCGATGAGGTTTTTGCCGGTAGGCGATGCCGACCAGCCCGTGCCCGCCTTGCCTGTGAGGTCGGTATATTCGGCTTCGAACCTGCCGTTTGCAGGAGCCTGAAGAGGTTCGTTGATGCGGAAATACATTGTAACGGTGCTTTCGGTGTAGCCTTCGGCGGAAGCCGTTACTTTGAAGTTCATCTGCTCAACTACTTTGGTGGGAACGCCTGTCAGGTAACCTTCTTCGGTTACGGTAAGGCCGTAATTGTCTTTGAGCGCCTTGGCGTCGGATTCGGTCATTGAATATGTTACCTTAACGCCGTCAGCCGCAACTGCGGTATTCAAAGGATAGTTGGTCTCTTCGCCCTTGGTTATTGTGCCGTTAATGGAAGCGTACTGAACCATGGTAGCCTTTACGTTGAGGCTGAAAGTGCAGCTTACGGAAGGGCACTGGTGAGCGCTTGCTATGACTTCAAAGGTGAATTCGCCCGTTTCTTCGGAAGAACCGAAAAGCGCGCCGTTGGGATAGAGAGTAAAGCCTTCGGGCAGAGTGCTTCCTTCTGCGAGCTTGTATGTTATGTTGTTATTGTTGAGCGCGGAACCCGTAGCTATGCCAGACTGATTGACATAGTAATCGCCGATAAACGCATCGGTAAGTCCCACCGTCTCTTCGCTTTCAAATTTAACTATTTTGGACTGGGCTTCGCTGACGTGGTTTATTACAACGTCGATTATGAATTCCGCCGTAGTCGCGGAATAGCCCTTTGCCGATGCCGTAACGGAGAACGGCTCGCCGGGGCCTACTTCGGTAGGAATGCCCGTTATCGTGCCGTTTTTATCCATCGAAAGCCCTGCGGGCAGGTCGCCCTTAAGGCTGTACGTTACGTCCGCGCTGTTTTCCACAAGCGCAACCGATGCGGCATACTCTATGCCCTCGCGCGCATCCACAAGCGTTTTGCCCGCGTATGTAAGGTAAGGATTGACTACGCTGATTTTGATTTCTGCCGTAACCGAGGGGCACTTTTCCGCGCTTGCCGTTATGTCTACTTTAAGGCTTTTAAGTTCGTCGTAGCTGCCCGCTATTGTGCCGTCGGGAGAGATTGTAAGCGCGCCCTCGAAAGCGTTGCTGAACTTTTCGCTCTCCTCTGCGGACATGGAATAGGTAACGGGCGCACCGTTAGACGCCGTTGCTATGGCTACCGTACCCGAATTTTCCTGATTGATTATGCTTTCGCAGGTAGCGTCCTCGAAAGTGATTGTGCCATCCTGAAGTTCGGCGGGGGGCTCTTCGCCGGGGTTGTCCGTCTGGCTGTTGCACGCCGTTGCAAAGCAAGCCGCAAAAATTGTGACTATGCCCATGCAGACGGCTAAAAATGACTTCTTCATTTTTGCCTCCGATTTATTGTTTGCCTTTTTGCAGGCAATGGCAAAACCGACCCCGCCGAAGCGGGGTGGGTTCTGCCTGTCTGTTAAGTTTTAAAGTATTGGTTTAATACTTGTTTATTACTTGTTGTTCCTCTTCCTGGAGCCGATAACAACCGCTACGCCTGCAAGCGCAACCGTTACGGGTACTATGAATCCGAGCTCGAGCGCGCTTGAGCATCCGCCCTTATCTTCCTTACCTTCGTCGGGATCGGGGTCAGGATCGGGCTTGGTGTCGGGGTCAGGCGTCGTAGCGTCGTCCTTTACGGTGAGGGTAAGTTCAACGGTCTTGGTTGCGAAGCCTTCTGCCCAGGCGGAAACCTTGACGGTGAACGTACCGCTTTCTTCGGGAGTGCCGCTTATCGTGCCGTCTTCAGCCATGGTAAGACCTGCGGGAAGACCGGTAGCCGAATATACTATGCCTTCAGCGCCTGTAGCCGTACCTGCATTTGCAGTGTACGCGGCATTTACCGTTGCTTCTGCAAGCGTGCCAGCCGTAAAGGTAAGCGAGCCGAGTTCGCCGACGGTTATGGTAACTTCTTTTACGAGGTCGTCTGCGCCGTCCGCACTTGCGGTGATTTCAACCTTGGACGAGCCCGCCGTCGTGGGCATGCCCACTATTCTGCCGTCTGTGGTTAAAGCCATGCCTGCGGGAAGAGTGCCGCCCGTAACTTCGTACGAAACATCGCTGCCGTTCATTGACGAAGATACGTCTACCGAAGCAAATGTGCCTACGGATACTGCCGCGCTTTCAAGACCGGTGTAGGAAAGTCCGCCGTTTACCTTGAGGTTGAGCTTTACGCTCTGACCGATAAATCCGCCCTCGTCCTTGAGGGAAACTACCATAGAGTAGTCGCCCGCAACGGCGTTCTGGGAAATAGTGCCGCTTATTGCGCCCGTAGCCTTATCAATGGTAAGTCCTTCGGGAGCGCCCGAAAGAACGTATTCGTAACCGCTGTAAACGTCGCTGGAAGCGTCGAAGGTTACGCTGTCGCCCTTATTCTTTGCGCCGAGTTCAACGGCGTAAGTGTTGCCAGTGTAGAATTCTGCGGAATACCTGTCGCCGAGGCGGTTCATCGCATTGGAATTTACAACGGTGTAAATTATGCTCTTTGCCGCCCTTCTTATAGCCGCAACGTGCGTAGGCGTGCAGTCTGCAGAGTTGATGCTGAGGGTGCTTGAATTGCCCCTTGCGAGCCACAAATCGTTGCCCGCGCGGATCATCAGGTCGGCCTTCATGAAGCCGTTTACCCAGTCGGTTATGACAAGGCCGTTAAAGCCCCATTCGTTCCTTAATACCTGCGTAAGCAGAGGATAGCTTGCGCCCGCCCAGGTGTTGCCCATGCGGTTGAACGCGCTCATCATGCCCGTTGCGCCCGCCTTTACGGAATATTCGAACGCCTTGAGGTAGATTTCGCGGATGGTCTGTTCGTCAGCCCACGTAGCAAGGTCGCCGCGGTTGGTTTCCTGGTCGTTGAGCGCGAAGTGCTTTATCATTACGAATACGCCCTTGGACTGAGCGCCCGCAACTACTTCTGCGCATATCGTGCCTGCAAGCAGGGGGTCTTCGGAATAATATTCAAAGTTTCTGCCCGAGAAAGGCGAACGGTGAATGTTGTTGCCGGGTGCGTACCAGCCGTTGTAGCCGCCCTGAACGCCCTGTTCGCCGCCCCATATGCCTTCTTCGCCGACGCACTCACCCATTTCGCGGGCAAGTTCTTTGTTCCACGTGGAAGCCATTACTATGGGGGAAGCATAGAAGCAGGTGTTGCCTACCCAGTTTGAACCGGAACCCTGAACGAAGCCTGTAGGGCCGTCGGGGGTTATGGACTGGGGAAGGTCGATTTCGGGTATTTCAATCGTCCAGAAATAGCCGCTTACTATAAGGTCGCGCATGTCTTCCAGCGAAAGCTGGTTCATGAACGTATCCCATCTGGGGTCGTCGAAAGGCACGCCCACCATTCTGGTAGCGCTTATTTTGGACTGGGTTTCTTCTGCCTGTTCGGGCATTTCGTCTGTGTACCAGGGCTGACCTTCGTCGTATTCGGGGGTAGCCGTTTTATAGGTGCACGCGTCAACCTCTTCGGTGGTAAGCGTAGCTTCTTCCTTCGTGGGAGGCTGAGGGAAAGTGCCTTCGAAGTCGGCGCGGCTCATTACCTTGGAGTGACCTGCGAAAGTGCTTTCGGCATTTTCATCAAAATAGTCGCTCATGTAATCGAACTGGTTTTCAACCTTGGTGCCCGTTACTTCGTCAGTTTCGTAATAAACTTCGTCGTCGAGGGTGTAAACCTTGGAAGCCGCGTCCTCGTCTGCCCATACGTGGGAATTCTTGCCCACGTAAATGGTATATTCGCCGTCGTCGAGCTCGTAGCCTTCCGTGCCGTTGGCGTTGGCGTCGTTATAGTCGTAAGAAGCCATCGTGCGCACGGACATCGTTATGGTTACGGTATCGCTCATGCCGGGCTGAATGAGGTCGGTCTTTTCGTATCCGCCCAGAACTACCTGCGATTTTTCAATTTCGCCTTCGGTGTAGGGTGCGGAATAGTAAAGCTGAACAACGTCCTTGCCGGCAACGTCGCCGGTGTTGGTTACGGTTACGTCAACAACCACATCGCCGTCTTCCGTCAGGGTCTTGGTTCTGAACTTTACGTCCCACTCGAACGTGGTGTAGGAAAGTCCGTAACCGAAGGGATAAACGACGTTTTTGTCGTACCACGTTCCGCCCTCTTCGAAACCTCTCGTTTCGTAATAGCGGTAACCTATGTAAATGCCTTCGTCGTACTCAACGTAGTTGATGCCCGCGCTGGAGCCCGCTTCGTTGACGTACCTGCTTGTATAGTTGGTTGCAAAGTTTGCAAACGTGGGGTCTTTTTTGAAGTCTGCCGCGTAGATGTCTACCGTTCTGCCCGAAGGGTTAACCTCGCCGTTGAGCACTTTGCCGAGCGCGTTTATGCCGCTGCCGCCCGCAAAGCCGAGCCAGAGTATGGCGTCGACGCCCTCGTCAGCTTCAAGCGTACCGAGCTCGAAAGAGGTAGCAATGTTGAGAACAACGACAACTTTATCGAACTTCTCTTTCGCCATAGCGATAAGATCTTCTTCGTTATCGTCAAGTTCAAGGTAATGGTCGCCCGTAGCCGCGTCGCCGTCCGTGCTGTAATCGCTTCTGCCGGTGCTGCCCGCGCGGTAGCTTGTTCTAAGGTCGGCGCCTTCGCCGCCCGCACGCGAAAGGAATACTATCGCAGCGTCGTCATAGTCGGCAAAGCTGTTCTTTACCGCATCGGTATAGCTGGACTGCGGAGTTTCGCCCGTGAGAGTTGCTACCTGACCGGTACCCGAACCGCCGTCTCTGCCCGAACCGGAGGCGCGGTCGTCATCGTAGAACGCCTTTACGGTAGGGTTAATCTGGAAGCCTGCATTTTCAAGGCTGTCGTAAAGGTTGTAGTACTTCACGCCGCCAAGTCCGCTGCCGTCTGCGCCCGACGCCGAACCGCCGCCGCCGTAAATGGGTTCGGACGCGTTTTTGCCGAGCACGGTTATTTTATTTCCCGCTGAAAGAGGAAGAGCCTGCTTTTCGTTTTTCATTAAAACGATGCCTTCCTCCACTATTTTCTGGTTAAGTTCGTTTGCCCTTGAAAGAGCGTCTGCAGCGCTTTGCGATTCTGTACGGAATTCAGAAACATAGTCGCTTGTATCCGTAGCCGCGCTGGCAGTCATTGCGGTAGTGTATACGGGGGAAGCGAACATAAGTCCGCCTATCAACAGAGCCGCCGCACACATAGCGCTTTTTTTGATTTTTGATTTGACTATTGCCGATCTCACAATCAATCTCCTTAATTATAATTTTTCTTTGCGGCAGGCAGGAGCCGCTTGCGCGGCCCCCGCAATGCCGTAAATCAGGTAATTTTATAACTTATTTTCCGCTAAGCTATTACTCCCCTGCCTTTACCTGTGCGGCAAGCCAACCCCAAAGGGTAACTTCTTCGCCGTCTATGGTAACCTTTTCAGTGCTTGCAGGGTCAAGGTCGCCAAGCGTAAGGTCTGCGCCGTCAGCGCCTTCGGTGGGCTGTACGTTTACGCATTCATCCCTTAACGTGTATATCCACGACCAGTGACCGTCGTAGTTGACGCCTTCAACATTTACAGTTTCAAACAACGTATAGTGAACGTTGGTTGCGCCTGCATTTATGAGTTCGATATACAGGTTGTTGGTATAAGCGTCTTTAAGGTCGCCTACGGTTGTCTGACCGGTCATCCAGTTATACTGAACGTCTGCGATGTTTACGGTGTTATCGTTTGCCGAATGGGTGAACCATATGGGCATATCCTTGATAGATTCGATTGCTTCTTCGGTAAGCCATGCCCCGTTGTAAGCTTCGCAGATGGGGAATGCAGCTGCAAAGAAGTCGGGGAAGTTGAGTATCATGTTCACGGTCATGAAGCCGCCGTTGGAGCAGCCGCCGATATATATGCGGTTCATGTCTATGTCGCCGTTTTCAGCGATATAGCTGTCTATAAGTCCCTTGAGCGCCGCTACATAGTACTGCGATGCTTCTTCGGTGCCGTAAGTGCCGCTTCCGTCCTTATCCATCCACGCGGTAGGAGTCTGAGGAGCAAGCACATATGCGCCCTTTACCGTATCGGTAGTGAAATACTTCTGTATCATATCCTTGGAGAGGTTGGTAACCTGATTGCCGAGGATGTTTATTGTAGGGTCTACGCCGCCTTCGCCTGCGCCGTGAAGCCATATGATGAGCGGGTTCTTCTGACCGTCGTTCTTCATAGCTTCCGTAGCGAAGTAGCCGTACTTAAGGGTTATATCGTCCTTGGTGAACGTGCCGTTGGTCGTCCAGTTTTCAAGCGAAGGAATTATCCTTTCGCCGAAGGTCACATTGTCGCCCATCTTGGTGTAGTCGGTATCGCCTACGGTAAGAGTGCCGTTTATTGCAACGGTAGTCTTGGTAAGGTCTTTCCAGGTGTTCATATTGTTGTATGAGAACGGGCTTAAGTTGCCGTTGAAAGACCACTGACCGTAAGATACGGCGTACTGTATGGCAACGTACTGCGATTCGGTTGCGTCTTTAAGTTCGTTGCCGTCCTTGTCGCAAAGGTAAACCTTGTCGCCGTTGCCGCCGAGTTTAGCGCCCGCAACAGATACGGAAAGAGGATTTTCCGCAAGCGAAGCGGCGGCAATTTTGGCAGAACCGAAGTCCATTACTGCCTTTTCGATGGCAGGACCGCCGGCATACGCGCCGACAATAAGGTCAACGGTTACGTCGCCCTCGTAAACAACTTCGGGTGCGGGAGGCGCGGGAAGCTGAGCTTCGCCGCTGGCAGCTTCGCCGTTGGCGGAAGTGAGCGTGAGCGAGGTTTCTATGTCGAGGCAGTCGATGTTGGGAACGGACGTACCCATCGCCGTTACCACTACCGAGTTGAGGCCTTCCTTAACGTCGAGCTCGCCGAGGCTTATGGGATCCCAGTAATAGTTCCACGTCATGGGCATGTCTTTGCCTGCGCCGCGGAGCGTCTGAGCTTCATAGCTTACCTTGGTGCCGTTGAAGTTGAAGGATATATCCTTTTCGCTTACCACCTGGTCGTCAACCCATATAAGGAAACCCTGCGAGAAGTCCATCTGAGTGTTGTTGGAGCTTGCGCGGAGCGATATGGTAGCTTTGCCCGCCTTATCCGCCATAAACGTAAAGGTTATGGTGTTGCCCGCAACGCCGAAATAACCTACAGAAGAGCCGCCGCTGGCAGTAGCCTGATTATTTTCTATAAAGCCCGTGCCGCTTGCATTTTCAGACGACAGCGTGCCCTGTATTTTGGCTTCTTCCGCCTCTATGCGGTAACCTACAGCCGCGCCCTCGCTGTCCTTAAGGTTCTTGAGGGGCATGGTTATCTGACCATAGCGAGCGTAAAGCGTTACGTCACCCGTAACCTTGTAAGTTTCAAGGTCAACAAGCTCGCCGCCTTCTTCTGCCGTGTACCAGCCGTGGAATTCAAGGCCGGAAAGCGATGCGGTGGGTATCTTGGTTATCCTGCCGTTTTCCTCTACTATTACGGTAGCATCGCCCGAAAGGTCGCCTTCGCCCGCGTCGAACGTTACCGTGTAAGCTTTTGCCCAGTGAGCGTAAAGAGTGGTATCCGCGCTGAACGAGTCGAAGTCGGGTATTACTTCGTTGCCGCCGTCCTTAGCGGTAAACCAGCCTTTGAATATGTAGCCTTCGTAAGCGGCCGCGGGTATTTTATCGGTCGCAACAAAGGAATCTTTGTCTATGGTTACGGTAGCTTCGCCCGTGAGAGTGCCGCCGTTGGCGTCGAACGTTACTTTTACGCCCTGTACGGGTCCGGGTTTCTCTTCATCTTCGGTATAATGAGCATAAAGCGTAACCGCAGCCGTAACTTCGTAAGTGGAAAGGTTTACTTCAGTTCCTCCCTCCTTGGCAGTAAACCAACCGCTGAAGGTAAATCCTTCTTTAGAAGCTGTGGGGGCAGATGTGATTTTTCCGCCGTCCTCTACGCTTACGGTCGAATTACCTGTAAGAGTACCGCCGTTAGCGTCAAAGGTTACGGTAAATTTTTCAACATCTGTTACGGGGGGCTTATCAGTCCCGCCGTCGTCGGGCTTGTCATTATTGCAGCCCACCATTCCGAAAACTGCAACAGAACATGCGGCGCCAACCAAAAGGGCCGCTATCCTTCTGCGCAACTTCTTTTTGTCCATACAATTTCCTCCGTCATTTTTTCAGGCCTTGCGCCTGTTTCACACTAAATCTTATAGCCCGTCCCCGTTCAAGTCAATATGCGCGTCATATCATACCCGTACGGCGTCATAGAATACAAAAAAACACCCGTTGTGAATTTCCATCACAACGGGCGCATAATTTTCGGTAAATGTTTGCAAAAATTTTTATTTTTTATCATTTGAAGCCGGAATCGGCATGATTGCAATTACAGTGAAATTATGGTTTTCAATGTAAAAACGAATGCTTCCGCCGTAGTTTTCCACGACGTTGCGCATGCTCTTTACGCCGAAGCCGTGCCCCTCCTCGTTTTTCTTGGTAGTTTTGGGCAATCCGCCGCTCATTTCTATTTCTTCGCTGTCGGTATAGTTGACAGTTTTTATGATGCACATATTGTCCTTGCGAACAACAACTACTTCAACCTCGCGGTGGTCTTCGCGCTGGCGCACGTTTTCTATGCAGTTTTCAAGCGCGTTTACCATAAACGAGTAAATATGATGCGGCTTCATGAAATCCACCGCCCTGCCGTCCGCCGTGCACACGAAGCGTATGCCAAGCCGTTCGCACAGCAACGCCTTTTCCGAAAGGACTACGTCCAGCGCCGTATTGCCCGTAAAGTATGTGGTAAACAGTATTTCCTGGTCGCCGTCCACTTCCGAAAGCTCGGAATAATTTATTATTCCGTCTTTCTGCAGTTTTTTCATGTCGTGATACTTTATCTGAATTTTCTCGTTGCTTATTTTGGTCTGTTCGTAGTGCTGTTTATCTTTGTTGAGAAGCTGTGTAAGTATGATGTTTTCCTGCTTGAGCGAAACAGTTTTTATGTTCATGAAAAGAAGTATGAGCACCATCAGCGAATACAGTATGGCTATCGCCTGCAGGGCTGCCACCGCATAAGCCGACCAGAAGTAAATTGACTGGCGAACCCAGTGGATAAGCATTGCCGCCGCAACTACGAACGCGCAGGCGATAAACACCAGCAGACTGTTGTTGAACTTCATTTCATTCGCCTTTATTATGCGCCTTACCACCGTAAAGTACGAACCTACCATTACGAGAACCACAACCACAGGCATTATGATAAAATAATAATTGTAAATATCGAACGTGCCTGCAATACCTATAGCGAGGAAAATAATTCCGTACGAAACGCAGCTTGCAATATGTTGCATACAATACATGCACACGCTTATGAAAATAATTTGTGTAAAGCCGTATTTATATACAAACGCGTTCTGCACGGCAATTAAAACAAAGTAAACGAGGTAATACCACGGAACGGGCACAGGCAAAAAAGCCGCAAGCAAAAGTATTGCGGCTAAACCGACAAAATAACTGAGCAACCAAAGTCGGCGCTTGGGGCAGGGAAGAAATACCGCGGCTATGACTATAAACTGCAATATGTATTCCCCGCCGAATATGCCCATTATTTCGTTTGCTTTTACAATAACATCATCCATCTATTATTCCGAATTCGGCGACGTAATGCATGAGATTATTCATAAAATCTTTCATGTATTTTCTGCTAAGAGTAAGGGAATCGCCGTTTACAAGCTGTACGCTCTTTTTGCCGACCCCCGTAACGTGCGCCAGATTCACAAGATAACAAGAACTGCACCGTGCAAAATTCATATTTGCGAACTTGTCCGAAATATCGTTAAGCGCGCCGCGCGTCCGCTCCGTAATAAAGCCGCCTTCGCTTTTTATGTGGAAATAAAGATTGTGCACCATTACCTCTATGTATACAATATCGGCTATGTTCACAAACTTCTGACCTTCAAGCGTTTTAAGAATAATCTTGTTTGCACCCATATGGTTGAGCGCCCTTACCGCTCGGTCCATATTGTGCGTGAATGACTCCTTTTTTACAGGCTTTATAAGGTAGCTCAGCGCACCCACCTCGTAGCCGTTCACCGCATACTGCGCATAGTTTGTACAAAAAATAATTACGGCTTTGGAACACTCTTCGCGCAGTTTTTTCGCCGTATTTATTCCGTTCACGTCATTGGGAAGATTTATGTCCATAAAAATAATGTTGTAATCTTCGTAATGACTTTTCATAAATTCCGTGGTACCCGTGAATTTATCCGTGTTAAACTTAAGGCCGGTACTTTCACCGTATTCCTTAATCCACTCCTCAAGCTGGTCGGATACGTTTGTTTCGTCATCGACCAAGGCAATATTATATATCAATTCCCCCTCCCACGCGGCAGATAAC
>NXNN01000100.1_pt1 | contig 15227 bp, 13 predicted proteins | sample 2041041 | NCBI WGS metagenome assembly NXNN01 (sample SAMN07660617, study PRJNA407663) | chicken gut metagenome | isolation source: caecum content treated with Lincosamide | host: Gallus gallus domesticus | place: Czech Republic: Brno | collected 2016 | reverse complement strand
TTTGGTTTCAAGTTCGTCAAGCTCAACTTCTTCGGTAGAAACGGGTTTGCCGTAAATCTGGCTTATAACTCTGTCAAAGCGTTCCTGGTCGGTAACTTTAAACAGACTGTTGCAGATTGTAAGCAGTATGCCGCACACAAGCACTATGGCAAGCAGAACGGCTATGCATTTGAAGGAGGTGCTTTTAAAAAACTCTTTTACTGAAAAAGGTTTCTTTTCTTTTCCGTTTTCGTTACTCATCAGTCGGAAACCTCCTTATTTTTCTTTTCGCGTTTGTAACCGAAAGGTTTGCGCCTTATATAAGCGTCAAGAAGGGGAACTATAAGGTTCATTATTACGATTACGAAAGATACAACTTCTATATGCGTGAAGTGACGGAGCACCGCGGTCAGAATACCTGCCACAACGTAGTATACAATCTGCGCATAAACGCCCTTAGGTGAAGTTACGTAGTCGGTGAACATGAATATGCCGCCGAACATAACGCCGCCCGAAAGTATGGAGGGCAGGAAGAACGCAAAGTCTGCGTTAAGTGCTGCCGCCATAAGACCTGTTACAACGATGTATAAAAGGGGCTGCCACCATTTTATCACGCGCCTTACCACAAGATAAATATAACCTACTATAAGCGCGAGTTTGCAGGTTTCGCCTATGCAGCCCGCAACGCCCGTTCCGAGGAACAAATCCAGAAGCGAAATTGCGCCTAAGTTGGGGTTTTCGATAAGAAGCGCGCCCGAAAGATAGGTTGCGCCGGAGGTAAGCGTTTCGCCGCTTGCTTCGCCGATAGTGCCGAAGTTAGCCGCGGTGTAAGTGGTGATGGCGAAGGATATGAACATGAACAGTCTGCCTGCCGCTGCGGGGTTGGCAATGTTGCGTCCCGTTCCGCCGAATAACATTTTTATAAATACAATCGCAGCCACGGAACCGATTGCAGCCTCGTACCATTTAACGGTGGAGGGGAGTATGAGTGCAAGAATAAGTCCCGTTACTACCGAGGTAAAGTCGAACTGTTTTACCCAGCTGATGCATACCCCGCGCGATTTGGCAAAAGCTGCTTTCCTGAGTTCTGCGCGCTTTGCTTTAAGTGCGGAAGCGGCTTCGTCGTAAGGCTGACCTGCCTTTTTAAGCTCTGCAACCTTTTTTGCAAGCTGCTTTGTTTCGCTGTTTGCAAAGCGAACGTTGAATCCGCCCTTCGCGATGAAGAAGTAAACAAACTCAGACGCCACCGCAAACGCAACGCACGTTACTTCCAGTATGAACGCGTCGAGGAGGAAGTAGACAATGCCGCAGATAGCCGCGGGTGCGAGCGCGATGAGCACGTCGAGCATTATTTTGCGCGTGGTGCGCTTCGACTTCACGTGGGGAGGGGTGGAAATTACTATGCTGTTATCCATTTATTTGCCTCCTTTGTTCTGCTGTGCGCGCACGGCAGCCTTGGTTTTTCTTATAGCCTGAATAAGCGGTCTCTTTGCGGGGCATACATATTCGCACACGCCGCATTCGATGCAATACATTGCTCCGCCCATTTTAGCCGCCTTATCTATATCGCCTGCCGCAGAATAGAACGCGGTGTTCATAGGCATAAGGTGCATGGGGCAATGGTCTGCGCACAGACCGCAGTTGAGGCAGGGAGTAGGTTCTTCCGCCGCCGCTTCCTTTTCAGATAAAAGAAGTATGCCCGAAGTAGTCTTTTTAACGTAAAGGTCGTAGCTCTTTATGGCAACGCCAGTCATAGGACCGCCAAGCACAACTTTCTTGGGCGCGTCCTTTTCGCCGCCGCACTTTTCCACTATATAGGAAAGAGGCGTGCCCACGGGCACTTTGACGTTTGCGGTACGCTGTACGGACTGACCGGACACGGTAAGTATAGCTTCAATAAGCGGTTTGCCGAGCTCTATCGCTTCGCATACTGCAAGGCAGGTCGCAACGTTGTTTACAACTACGCCGACGTCTGCGGGAAGTTTGCCGAGTCCGACTTTCCTGCCCGTTGCGCTGTAAATAAGCTGTTTTTCGCCGCCCATAGGGTACATTTTGCGCAGAGCGACAACTTTTATGTCGTCAAATTTTTCAAATGCGGCAATACAGTCGGGCTTGTTGGTTTCGATGCCTATAATAATATTGCTTACGCCCAAAGCTTTTGCTATATACCTTGCGCCGCGCGCAACCTCGTCAGTCTTTTCAATCATGACGCGGTGGTCGCAGGTAAGGTAGGGTTCGCATTCGCTGCCGTTGATAATGAATGTGTCAACGGGTGTGCGGGGCTGCATCTTTACCGCGGTGGGGAATCCCGCACCGCCAAGGCCTACTATGCCTGCATCTTTTACTCTCTGCACAATCTCTTCAGTCGAGGGGTCGGAGAGAGGGGGCAGGAACTGTTTGTTTCCCGAACCGTCGCCTTCGATAACGATAAACTGGCCCTGCTGGCCGCATTCGTTTTCAAGCGAGGTTACGGCGGTTACTTTGCCGCTTATGCTTGCGAACACGTTTGATGAAATCGCTCCGTCCGCGCGCGCTATAAGCTGGCCCTGTGCAACCGTATCGCCCACGTTAACGCAGGGGATTGCGGGCTTGCCGAGTGACTGGCTGGTGGCAATCGTAACTGCGGGCGGTTCGGGTAGCTCTTCAATCGGCGCATTCTGCGAAAGTGCCTTCATGTCGGGCACGTGTACTCCGCCGAAAAAGAATCTGCCTTTTACAGCTTTCAAAATTTACCTCCTGTTTTAATACGGAAATTTTTGGGTTTCCGCAAAAAAAATTTAATTACGTTTAACTATATCCGCGGGCTTATGCCCGAAAGATAACAAATTGAATTATTTTTTCTCCGCAGAGCTCTGCGGCAAAAATTAAAGCTCGGAATTTTCCGTCTCTTTATTTTCGGTCGCGACTTCGTCTGACGCGGCTTTTTCAGAAGTTTCCGCATCGGCAACGGCTGTCTGGTCTTCCAAAGCATTTCCCTTGGCAATTTCGGCTGTTTTGTGCTTGGAATTGTTGCCGAACCCCGCTTTTACAAATACGTTTTCGGGCACTTTTTTAAAAATAAGCGCGACAACCGCGCCAACAATCGCGCCAGAAAGTATGCCTATAAGCGCAAGGTAGGGCATGTAAGCCATCATAAGCGGCGTATCGGTAACAAGAACGTATACGGCGTTCTGTACGATGTTGTGCAGAACTGCCGCCGCTATGCTCACCGACATGAGGCTTACGCGCGGGTATACGGTGTACATCAGCACGGAAGAGAGCGCAAGCGAAATTACGCCGCCCGAAAAGCTGTACATCAGCATTGAAATATTGCCTGCAAAAAGCGAGCCGAGCACCGTTCTTACGATTACAACGGCAAATGCTTCGGCAGGGCCGTAAAGAATTAACGCCGCCAGCGAAAAAATATTGGCAAGACCCATTTTCGCCCCCGGCACAAACAGCGGGGGGAACTGGTTTTCTATTATGAACACAATAAGTCCCAGCGCGGTAAACAGCGCCAGTACCGCAATTTTTTTTGCGGAAAACACTCCGGATTTCATACGTAGATATTATAAAGCATTTTCACCCCAAAAGTAAAATCATATCGTGCTTTTTTTATTGATTGCAGACAAAATTTTTTTATAATAAGGTATAGCGGGTGCATAAAATGCAATACTTTGAAAACGTGTTGCAAATTCTGATTGCTTTTATAAAAATTGCGCGTGGAAAATATTTGCACAAAGTAAGCGGAATAAAAACTTGCGGATAATAAATTGAAAAGGCGGGCGCAAAACTGCGACCGCCTTAAAACTTATGCTTATATTATTTTGTTGCAAACTTGCCATAAATCATACGCTGAAGCATATCCGCACGGTTTTACTTGCGCACCCTGAAAGAATAAATGTGGTCAATTCTTTCGCGCACGAACGCGCCGTATTTTTTGCTTCCCGATTCAAACAATACGTAAATTTTATCGCCCGAAGAGCACAGTCCTTCGCTCATGCTGGGAACTTCGTAATCGGATACAAGGTTTGCGCTGTCAAGGTAATACATGCGCACTGACGAGCCGTTAATTTTAAGAGCGGTGGTGCTGTATGAAGTGCTCGATGAACTGAATTCGTACGTAAGTATATGCGAATTACTCAGTCCGTAGCTCTGCGAAAGCACAATTCTGTCGCCGTCGTCGTTCATTGCCATGCCCTGAATTTCGCCCGTTATGCTGTATGCGCGCGAGGGAGTGGTGGGATTGGTGCTGTATGCGCTGTATCTTAAAATGAGTGCTGTGTTTTCGTCGCCCGCGGGGGTGGTGAAACGGTGACTTTCGTCCGTTTCGTAGTTGCCTTTGCGGTAAAATTCGCCTACGTAGATGTAAGAATCGTCGTAATAGCAGAAGTCGGCGTTGCAGTTGGCTTTCCACGTGGTGCTCGTTTCAACTGTGCCGTTTGTTTTAGCCTGAGTAATTACGTCGGTATATTTAAGCACGTACACAGTGCCCTCGGAAACAAGCCATACTTTGCTGCCGTTTGAAGCGACGCCGCACGCGTGCCCCGCATAGTCTTTGCCGTCTGTTTTAACGGTAACATAGCCCGTCGTCTCGCCGTTTTCAATAAGGTAAATGCGCGAAGGCGAGCCGTCATTCATGTATCCGCTTACAAATATTTTATTGTCGTAATTGCCCATACCCTGGGGCACAAGCCCTTCGTCAAGCGCGGGTATCTGCATTTCTTTGCTGAATCGGCGTTCAAAATCGGGGTATTTGTCGCCGAGGTACCACACCATAAGCATAACGGCAAGCGCGCCTATAATGCTTAAAACAACCGCGAGGGCGGTTACAAGTTTTTTATTCGATTTCTTTTCGGGCGCAGTTGCGCCGTTTGTAACGTTTTCCAAAAGTATGCTCCGCAAAATTTTTATGCTTAAACAATTTTAGCAGATTTTGCGGCGCAATGCAATACTTTACGGGTCAAACTTTTAGTTTGTAAGCAATTTATCGGCTTCAGCCGAAGATGGAGCGCAGAATAAGACCGAAAATGAATGTAGCCACCGCGCCGATAAGCGCCAGCAGTATTTTAAAAGTTACGTCGCGCCGCCGCTGTTTTGCCGTACGCTTGAATGCAAACCCGCTTTCTTTCAGCGTAATAACGTACATTTTTTCGCCCTTTCTTTCAGAGGTTATCATATCGAAGTATCCGTCGCAGTGAAGTCCGAATAGCACGTCGTCCAGATTGCATTTTTCCCTTGCCCGCGCGGGCAGCAGGGTAAGTATGTCCGAGCGCGAAATAAGGCAGCAGTCGCTGCCGTCGCACAGTTCGTATACTGCGTTCATTACAGCGCTTTCCTTTCTGTCGAGCATATTTTCACCGCCTTAAACAAACATTGCTATAAGGCTTATTATTGCGCTCCCCGCAGCTCCGCCCAAAAAGGCAAACGCAGAATACAGTGCCGCCGCCTTAACGTTGAATTTTTCCTTTACTTCGATTACGGTGGGCGAGCATTCTGCGGGTTGCTTTTCTTCCTCATCGGGCAGAGCATTTTTAAGCGCCGCCACGCAGTACATATCCCCGCGCGCGTACTTAATGTCTATAAACCCGCCTTTCTGCAATTCTTTAAGCGCGTCGTCTATTTCTCCGTGCGATTTTCTTATTCCGTCGGGCAGAGCGTCGGCAAATTCCGCGCTGTCTATTATGGCGTATCCGCCGTCGCCGCACGTGTTTTTAACCTTTTCAAATATCGCCTTAACAATAGCTTCCATTTATAATATAATTGCGCAATAAAATGGAAAATTATACAAGCGGGCGCGCGCATTTTAAAACTGCGCGCGCCCGTAAAATATACATAAAAATAATGTTCGTTGCGGCATATTACCGCACCTTTTTATAAATCAGTTTCCGAAACGGTAAGCTCCTCGTGCTTTACGGGCTCGGCTAAAGCCGTTTTGTAGTTGGTGTAAATCACAAATCCCGGTTTTGCGCCCGAAGGCTTTTTGACGTATTTTTTCAAGGCGTAATCCACCGGCACTTTCGCACCCGAACGCGCTTCGGAATAGTATGCGCATATCTCCGCCGCAACCTTTATAACGTCTTCCGGTACTTCGCGTCCGTCTGCAAGGATGGCAACGTGGGAGGAGTGGTATTTCTGCGTATGCAGCCAGATATCTTTTTCGCCCAGACTTTTAGTAAGGCGTTCGTTCTGCATATTGTTTCTGCCCGCGATAATGGTAAAGCCCGAATAAATATATCTTCTGAACGGCGCGCGCGGACTTTCTTTCTTTTTGCCTTTCGGCGCGTTCTCAGCCTTGATAAGTCCGAGCGATATGAGTTCCGTTTCCGCCTCTTCAAAGTCCATAATGTCGTCGGCGGCGTTAATGGAGCTTCTTATGCTTTCAAGATAGGCTTTTTCTTCCTCGGTTTCTTCTTTCTGCGAGGAAAGGGCAACTACCGTGCGCTTTAATTTTGCGTACCTTTTGTAGTACTTCTGCGCGTTCTGCGCGGGGGTAAGCCGCTCGTCCAAAGCTATGGTAATTTCGGGCATGTTTTCGTCGTAATAATTTACCGCTTTAAGCTGCTTCGCACCGCGTTCGATGGCATATATGTTGGCGGTAATCAGCTCGCCTTTAAGTTTTACGTCCTCAATGTCGCGGCACTCTTCAAGCCTTGAAAGTATAATTCCCAGCCTCTTTTCGCACTTCTTTTCTGCCGAGCGCAACGCTGAATCCAGCTTTCTTTTCTTGTCCTCGAACGCCTTTTTCGCGCAGACGTAAGAATAATACGCGCTCTGCGCTCCGAGCAAGGTAGTGTAGGGCTTTTTGTCGCCGTAAAAACAGCAAGCCTTGAAATCGTTGGGCGCGCCGTTTTTATACGTAACGCAGGGCGAAAAAAATTCTCCGCTTACGTAGCGGTACACGTCTTTTGCCGAAGCTGTTCCGCCGAACGCCGCCTCTATGTCTGCCGCGGTGGCGTAGCTTATGCCTGTAATTTTATCCGCAATGAAATCAGCCCCGCCAACGCTTCCGTTCATGGCTTCTTCAAGCGCGCTCAAATCTGTCGGGTCTGCCTTTCCCTGCGGAGCGGGTAATTCGTACTGCGCTCCCGTAAACAGAATGCGCCTTGCGCCGCTTTCAAGCGACGTCGTCTTCATTGCGCCGAGTATTTTCCCGTTTTCAGTTAAAATTACGTTGCTGTATTTGCCCATGATTTCGCAGTAAAGAATGCGCTCGGCGCGCTCGAAGTCGCCCGTGCAGTCAAACTTAATCGCGGCAATTCTTTCAAACCCGGGCTGGGTTACCGAAAGCACTTCGGCGTTCTGCAGATGTTTTCTTAAAAGCATGCAGAAGGAAAGGGCGGCTTTCTGGTTGTGTTTGTCGGGTTCGCCTATATTTAATCTGCAATTTTGCGCGTGAGCGCATATTTCAAGTTTAACCGTGCCGTTTGCGGTGTATATAAAAAGAGTAAGCTCATCTTTTTCGGGTTGGTTTATCCTTGAAACCTTGCCGCCGCGCAGTTTATTATCCAGTTCTTTTATTACGTATCTTAAAGTGAAAGCGTCCTGCGGCATAATTTTCACCTGCCTTATAGATTGGCGCAAAGCTTATGTGCCTGCGCTTAAGTATACAGCAAACACCCGTAAAAGTAAAATAATTATTTGCCCATTAATTGTTTAAAACGCTTTTCAAATACAAACTATTGTGATAAAATGTTTTGTGCGCGCAGAAAGATATACTACATTTATATAGTAAGGCGCACAAATTTAAGATAAAAATCAAATTCAAAATATAAACGGAGAGATTAAAATGAACTACAAGACAGCACCCGCAGAAAAAAGTACGGTAAAGGTTACCATCACTTATTCCAAGGAGGAGTGGGATAACGCAATAAACAAGGCTTATACCCGCACCAGGGGCAAATACAGCGTACCCGGCTTCAGAAAGGGTAAGGTTCCCAAGCCCGTGCTTGAAAACTTCTACGGCAAGGGAGTGTTCTTTGACGAAGCTTTCAATATACTTTTCTCGGAATCTTATCCCGACATAATTGAAAAGGAAAAGGCTAATTTCACCGCGGTAGGCGATCCTTCGCTCTCCGTTGACGATATTTCCGAAGACAAGGGCGTAACGCTCGTCGCTTCCGTTCCCGTAAAGCCCGACGTAGAGATAGGCGCATACAAGGGTTTAAAAATCAAAAGTTATGTATATAATGTTACGGATGAGGACGTTGAAAAGGAAGCCAAGAAGATTCTTCTCAGCAAGGCTGAAACCGTTGACGTTACCGACCGTCCCTGCAAGAGCGGCGACACCGTTAAAATTGACTTCTCCGGAAGCGTTGACGGCGTCAAGTTCCCCGGCGGCACGGCTGAGGACTACGACCTCGAGCTTGGCAGCGGCGCATTCATTCCCGGCTTTGAAGAGCAGGTTGCAGGCATGAGCCTCGGCGAGGAAAAGGATATCACCGTTAAATTCCCCGAAGATTATCAGGCAGACGACCTCAAGGGCAAGGATGCCGTATTCGCAATCAAGCTCAAGGGCATCAAGGAAAAGCAGTATCCCGAACTTACCGATGAATTCGTAAAGGCAAACGCAGGCAGCGAAACTGTTGAAGAATACAAGAATAAATGCCGCGAAAGGCTTGAACGTCAGGCCGCTAACAAGAGCCTCAACGAAACGGAAAACAGCATAATAAAAGCCATCTGCGAAACTGCCAAGGCTGAAATCCCCGACGCCATGATTGAGCAGGAAATCGACAAGATGGTTCAGGACTTCTCTTACAGGCTTATGTATCAGGGCATCAAGCTCGAAGAGTACCTCAAGTACATGGGCACCACGATGGAACAGTTCCGCTCCCAGTTCAATGGCAGCGCAACCGAAAGGGTTATGTCCACGCTCGTTATAGATAAGATTGTCCGCACCGAAGGCATCAAGGCAGAAGCCGAAGAAGTTGAAGCCAAGATAGAAGAGCAGGCAAAGTCCGTAGGCAAGACCGCCGAAGATTACAAGAAGAGCATGGATCCCAGGCAGAGGGAGTACATCGAAAGCGACATAGTAATCACCAAGCTTTTCGACTTCCTCAAGGCAAACAACGAACTTTACACCGAGTAATTCATGCCGCGCACAGCGCGGAAAAAAGCAGTGTCTGCGGGCGCGTGATTTGCGCGCCTGCGGGTGCGTAAAATTGCGCGAGGGCGCAATACAAGGAGTTGAAAATATGGAAAGGACCGTAAAGGGCGCGCTTGTGCCCTATATTGTGGAGCAGACTTCCCGCGGGGAGCGTTCCTATGATATTTACAGCCGCCTTCTTGAAGACAGGATAGTATTTTTAAGCGGCGAAATAGACGACGCAACCGCTAATACGGTAGTAGCGCAGCTTATTTATCTCGAGGCTAAAGACCCCACCAAAGATATTTCCCTTTATATAAACAGCCCCGGCGGCAGCGTTTCGGCAGGTCTTGCCATTTACGATACGATGAACTACGTCAAGTGCGACGTATCCACAATCTGCATAGGCATGGCGGCGTCCATGGGCGCATTCCTGTTATCCAGCGGCGCCAAGGGCAAGAGATACGCCCTTCCCAACAGCGAAATAATGATACACCAGCCCCTCGGCGGAGCGCAGGGTCAGGCCAGCGACATAAAAATTGCTGCAGAGCACATTCTGCGCACCAAGCGCAAGCTCAACGAAATTCTTGCCGCAAACACGGGTAAACCCGTAGAACAGCTCGAGCGCGACACGGACAGGGATAACTACCTCACCGCAGACCAGGCGCTTGCTTACGGGCTTATAGACAAAGTGTTCACAAAACGCTGAATTTAAAATAAATTTATTAAGGTCGCCGCACGCAACGCGCGGCGGCATATTTAAAAACAGAAAACAGCCGTACATATACGCCGCATAATTTTTTTTACGCGGCGCGGAGGTATAAATGAAAGAAAAAAGATATTGTTCCTTCTGCGGCAAGCCTGAAGACCTCGTAAAAAAACTTATTACGGGGCAGAACGGCGCGTGTATCTGCGACGAGTGCCTTGAAATAGGTTATGATATGATAAAGGAAGAGGCTACAGATTCGTTCGAGCCCGTTCCTTTGAAAAAACCGGCAGAAATTAAGGCGGAACTCGATAAGTACATCGTAGGTCAGGACGAAGCCAAAAAAGTGCTGTCCGTGGCTGTGTACAATCACTACAAGCGCATAAACAACGCCGCTTCCGCAGCTAAAAACAAGGACGACGAAATAGAAATAGAAAAGAGCAACATACTTCTGCTCGGCCCTACGGGCTGCGGCAAAACGCTGCTTGCCCGCACGCTTGCAAAAATACTCAACGTGCCTTTCGCCACGACTGACGCAACCACCCTTACCGAGGCGGGCTACGTCGGCGAAGACGTTGAAAACATACTTTTAAAACTCATTCAGAACGCCGATTACAACATAGAGCGCGCCCAGCGCGGCATAATTTACATCGACGAAATCGATAAAATTGCGCGCAAAGGCGAAAATATGTCTATCACGCGCGATGTATCGGGCGAGGGCGTTCAGCAGGCGCTTTTAAAAATAATCGAAAGCACCGTTGCTAACGTTCCCCCTCAGGGCGGCAGAAAGCACCCCCAGCAGGAATGTCTGCGCATAGACACGACCGACATTCTGTTTATCTGCGGCGGCGCGTTCGTAGGTTTGGATAAAATCGTGCAGAAGAGGAAGGACACCACGTCCCTCGGCTTCGGCGGACAGGTAAAGCTTTCGGATAACGAAGTTTCTTACGAGATGCTTGCCGACGTAAAGCCTCAGGACCTTACAAAATACGGTCTTATCCCCGAATTCGTAGGCAGAGTACCCATAGTTGTAAGCCTTCATCCCCTCGACGAAGAGGCGCTCGTAAACATTCTCACAAAACCCAGAAACGCTATCATAAAGCAGTATCAGAAGCTTATCGCGCTCGACGGCGTAAAGCTTACCGTTGAAGACGACGCGGTAAGAGAGATAGCCAACACGGCCATAAGGCTAAAGACGGGCGCGCGCGGACTGCGCACCATAATAGAAAGTTTCATGACGCCCGTAATGTACAAACTTCCTTCCGAACCCAATGTAGAGGAAGTAATAGTAACGGGCGACTGCGTGTCTGAGCACGCCGAACCCAGGTTCGTCTATAAAAAATCGGCTTAAACTGCCTGGGCGGAAAGTTTGCTGCAAAATTAAGGTAACTTCCGCAAAAGTTTTATACCGCGCTTGCCCTCCTTAAAAATTAAGGTGCGGTCAAGCCGCTACCCGTAAAAAAGGGGGGAGCGTAACGCTCCCCCTGATTTTAAAAACAGGAAAATTTTTTATGCCAGTAAAATATTTCGACTCAATTCCCGTAATCCCCCTGCGCGGCAGGGTGGTATTCCCGGGCACAACGATATCTTTCGACGCGGGCAGGCTTATATCGCTCACCGCGGTAAAGCGTGCCACCGACGGCGACATGCAGCTTTTAGTGTGCGCTCAGCCCGATTCGGAAAAGAATGAAATCACCGCGGACGATATCTGCAAAGTCGGCACGGTGGTAAAAATAAAGCAGATAACGCGCCTGCCTTCAGACAGCGTGCGCATTCTTGCCGAGGGCTTGTGCCGCGTGCGCGTGCGCAGATTTTCTTTTGAAGATTGTTTCCTTGCAGAAGCGGACGAGCTTAAGTCCGTCCACGGCGACGAAACGCTTGAAGAAGCATATTTCCGCACGGCAAAGGATATCATGCGCGACATAACTTCTACGGAAAACAGATTTCCCAAGGATGCAATCGCGCGGCTAGACAGGTGCGGCGACCCCGACGAATATGTGAATTTAGCCGCCAACAGCCTGCCTTTGAGGGACGAGGTAAAGCAGAAAATTCTTGAATGCGACAATGTTACCGAACGCCTCAGAATGCTTGAAAGGTGCCTCAACGACGAGCTTGAAATTATGCGCTTAGGTCGCAAAATCAATGCGGCTGTGCGCCAGAGCATAGATAAAAACCAGCGCGAATATTACCTGAGGGAACAGCTTAAGGCAATTCACGCCGAACTCGGCGATGACGAGGACGAGCGCGAAGCGCTGTCCGAAAAGATAAAGGCAAAGGGCATGCCTGAGGATACGCAAGAAAAGGCGCTTAAAGAAATTGCCAAAATGGATAAAATGCCGTCCTCCTCGCCCGAATATACCGTAATAAGGAACTACCTCGACTGGCTTGTCGACCTTCCCTGGAAGGAAGAAACGCCCGATACCGAAAACCTTAAAGACGCGGTAAAAATTCTCAACGAGGACCATTACGGCCTTGAAAAAATCAAGGAGCGCATAACCGAATACCTTGCCGTACTTAAACTTACGGGCAACTTAAGCGCGCCCATACTGTGTTTCGTAGGTCCTCCCGGCGTCGGAAAAACTTCAATCGCGTCATCTGTTGCGCGCGCGCTCGGTCGCAAATTCGTACGAATGAGCCTCGGCGGCGTGAAGGACGAAGCCGAAATAAGGGGGCACAGGCGCACGTATATAGGTTCGATGCCCGGCAGAATAATATACGGCATCAAAAATGCGGGCACAATAAATCCCGTGTTCCTTCTGGACGAAATAGACAAGCTCTCTTCCGATATGCGCGGCGACCCTGCAAGCGCGCTTCTTGAAGTGCTCGACCCCGCCCAGAACAATACCTTCCGCGACAGGTATCTCGAAGTTCCTTACGACCTTTCCAAGGTTCTTTTCATAACCACGGCAAACAGCGTGGAAACTATCCCCGGACCCCTTCTCGACAGAATGGAGCTTATAGAAATAAGCGGCTACACCGAGGAGGAAAAATTGCAGATAGCAAAGCGCTACCTCGTTCCCAAGCGTCTCAAGGCAAACGGACTTAAAGAAAGCGACATAACTTTTTCCGACGGTGCGTTGCGCGCCATAATCGAAGGTTACACGCGCGAAGCGGGCGTCCGCTCGCTTGAGCGAATGATAGACGCGGTATGCCGCAAAACGGCGGTCAAGGTAGCCGAAGGCGCTTCGGCAAAGCGCAGAATAACGGCGGAAAGTCTGCACGCTCTTTTAGGTCCCGCGCGCTACAGGCAGGATCCCGATTCTCCCCGCCGCGACGAGGTGGGTGCAGCCACAGGTCTTGCGTGGACGGCTGTTGGCGGCACTACGCTTACAATAGAAGTTTCGGCAATGCACGGCAAGGGCGATATTCAGCTTACAGGCAAGCTGGGCGACGTCATGAAGGAGAGCGCCCGCGCCGCCATAAGCTATATACGTTCCAACAGCAAGAACTACGGCATCGACGATTCCGTGTTTGATAAAACCGATATCCACATTCACGTTCCCGAGGGCGCGACGCCTAAAGACGGCCCCAGCGCGGGCATAACGATGGCTACTGCAATACTTTCTGCGTTTACGGGCAAACCCGTTCGCGGCGATATTGCAATGACGGGCGAAATTACCCTTCTCGGCAACGTACTGCCCATCGGCGGGCTCAAGGAAAAGGCGCTTGCAGCGTACCGCACGGGCGTTAAAAACGTAATAATTCCCGAGGATAACAAAAAGGACCTTGAAGAAATCCCCAAGGATATCCGCGAGAAGATAAACTTTATACCCGTAAACAACGTCGGCGCAGTTTTCAGTAACGCAATCGTGGGGCTTTAAGTCAAAAGGACGGCACATATGCTAAAAATAACCGACGTAACCTTTATAACCAGCGCGGCTTCAGCTAAGCAGTTCATACGCGCGCAAAAGCCGATAATTGCCGTTTGCGGCAAGTCCAACGTCGGCAAATCGAGCTTTATAAACATGCTTGCAAACCGCAAAAAGCTTGCAAGGGTTTCCAAAGACCCGGGCAGGACGCGGCTTGTCAACTACTTCGATTTCGGAGCGTTTATACTTGCCGACCTCCCCGGTTACGGATTTGCAAAAGTTTCAAGGGAAGAAAAGGCGCGCTGGGCAAGACTTATGGAAGATTTTTTTGCGGACAGGAGCAATTGCGCGCACGCGTTTGCGTTGTGCGACGTGCGCCATAACCCTACCGCAGACGACGTGAATATGGTAAACTTTCTTTATGCGGGGTTGATACCGTTTACGGTTATAGCCACCAAGGCGGACAAGCTTTCGCGCATGGCGGCGAACAACGGCGTTAAAAACATAGCCGCAACGCTTAAGTGCGGCACGGCAGACGTAATTCTTACTTCATCGGAAACAAGGCAGGGCTTACAACAGGTTTACGAACGACTTGAGCGCATAATTGAGCTGTATGCCGAACCCGACGAAGAGGGCGAAGAAGAGAGTGATATGAAAAACAGCGACGGGGGAGAGGATTAGTTGTGGAAAAGTTCCTCGAGTTCATGGCATCGCCGTGGGGTATAGCGATATTCACCATAGTGGCGATTGCAATAATTATATTTTTTCTTGCGGTTAACTACCGCTATTTTGCAAAGGCATTTCTCGATATGCTTTTCGGCTGTCTTGCGCTAATAGTGCTTTCGCCAGCAATCGGCGTGTGCGCGGCAGTGCTTAAAATCAAGGCTGGCAAGGTTTTTGAAAGAGTCTGGATAATAGGCAAGGGCGGCAAACCTGTAAGTGTACGCATTTTTGCGGGCTACACTCGCGCGGATGGCAGCGAATGCTACATAAGCCGCAGTTGCTTAAAGTATTTTCCGCTCGTGCTCGAAGTTATCAGCTTAAAGCTTTCAATAATGGGACCCGCGCCCTTATCGCTTAAAGACGGAACGCTTATCGACGAGCAGTACGAACCTCGTTTTGCAGTGCGTCCGGGCGTGTTCAGCGCCGCGGTTTCGGCTTTCAGCGTGCGCCCTTCGTACGAAGAGATGTTTGCCGAAGACTGCAAATATATTAAAAAGCGTTCGCTGTGGACAGACACGGTTGCAATGCTGATACTTATTTTCCGCGCTTTGCGCGGCGAAGGGTACGGCGTGCTCTGCGTAGGCAAAAACGCTTATGCGGACTATCTTCTTGAAAGCGGTCAGATAACGCAGGAGCAGTACGCTCAGGCCGACGAACTGGCTGAAGAAGAGCTTGCGGCATTCCGCCGTTCGGCTCTGCGAGTAGGTTAAAAAAAGTAAGCCGCCTTGTGCATTTGCACAAGGCGGCTTTTTAAAAGATAATTAATCTTCAAGCCCAAGCAAATAGTCAGCGGAAACGCCGAAAAACAGCGCTAGTTGTTTTAAAACTAAAGCCGACGGAATTTTTTTACCGCTTTCCCAATACATAACCGCAGTTTTAGAAACGCCTATCTTATCTCCCAGCCCGCTGAGCGATAAACTCCGTTCTGTACGCAGTTCTTTTAATC
>NXNN01000099.1_pt1 | contig 15254 bp, 17 predicted proteins | sample 2041041 | NCBI WGS metagenome assembly NXNN01 (sample SAMN07660617, study PRJNA407663) | chicken gut metagenome | isolation source: caecum content treated with Lincosamide | host: Gallus gallus domesticus | place: Czech Republic: Brno | collected 2016 | reverse complement strand
CCGCCAGCATGGGCTGCTCAATGGTGCCGCCGGTGGCCAGCATGGGAATCTGGGGAATGTTGAAGCCCAAGGTCTGGCCGCCTACCAGGGGCACCCAGTCGGGAATTGTGACAGAGATGGAGTTGATGGCCCCAATGGCAGAGTTGATAATCCCAATCACTGCATTGATAGGCCCTTTCACCAAGCCCACAATGCCGCCCCAAATGGTGCCGAAAATGTTGGTGACATTCTGCCAGGCGGCGGACCAGTTGGCGGTAAAGATGTTGGTGATGAAGTTGATAACATTCTGGAGGATGGTCAACAGCCCCTGAAAGGCGGGCATCAGGAAGCTGATAAGCCCCGTAATGGGCGGCATTACCACATTTACCAGGTTGATAAACGCCTGCCCTACCGCCCCCACCACCGCGGAGATGGCTGGGAAAATGGACATCGCCAGCTGCTGCAAGGGCGCCATCAGCGGGGAAAGGGCCTGGAATATCTGGGAAATAGCCCCCGCCACCGTCTGGCCCACAGCCACAAACACCGGGAAAACATTCTGCGCCATTTGGAGAAAGGCCCCGATGATCGGCTGCAGGTACTGGGTCAAGGATTGCAGCGGCCCGGAGAGTCCAGCCAGCACGCTGCCCAGCTGGGAGAACGCGTCCCCGGAAAAGAGCTGGGACACCAAATCCATCACCGGGGAGAGCAGGGGCCCCACCACCGCCTGCACAGCGGAAAAGGCCTCTGCAATGCCCTCGGCCAAGCCGTCAAAATTGACCTCCTGCAGGATGTCCGTCAAAAAGCTGGTAAGCTCGTTGGCCAGGGGCAGCAGTTCCACCTCAAGCTGGCGCCCTAAGCCTTTGAGAGTGTCCCCCAGGTTGTCGTACTTGACCTCCTGCATGTTTTGGAGCTCGTCCCCGGCGGCGTAGGCCTCGTCGGTGATGGAGGCCAGCTGAGTCACCACCTCGGGGCCCAGGTCCTCCCACATGGTGCCAAACAGGTTGACCCCGGCAATGTTCTGCTGTACCGGGTCCTCCATACTGGCAAGGGCCGCAATCGTCTCCGAAAACGCCTCTTGGGCGCTTTCTCCCCCGGCGGCGAACTTCTGAGCCATCGCGTCCGCGTCCATGCCGATAGCTTCAAAGCCTGCAGCGGTGGTTTCGCTGCCATCCACCACCCGGATGGACATTTCCTTGATAGCGTCGCCCACCTTGTCCAAGTTCCAGGCGCCGGAGTCCGCCCCGGCTTGCATGATCTGGAACATTTGGTCCGCGTCAATGCCAACCTTGGCAAACTGGCCGCTGTACTCGCTGATGGTGTCCAGCAGCTCCCCAGAGAAGTCCAGGCCGTTCTGGGCACCGGCGGCAATCAGGTTCATGGCGTCGTCGCCGGATATGCCGAAGTTATTCACCAGGGCGTTGGCAGCCCGGACGCTTTCGGCCACGTCGTACTGGAACACATCCCGCAGGGCGAAAGCCCCTTCGGTGACGCTTTGCAGCTCGCCATCGGAGAGGCCTTTCATTTGCTGGGAGACAGTAGCCACAGCGTCGGCTACATCCGCCATGCTGTCGCCGTAGTTGTTGCCGTAGACGTTCTCCATTACGCCTTGGAGGCTTTCCAGCTCGGCACCGGTGGCCCCTGTGGCGGCGGAAATCTGGCCTGTGGCGGCTTGGTACTCCGTGCCGATTTTCACCAGGGCTGTGGTGAAAGCGCCGCCCGCTGCCACGCCAACCTTAAACCCGGAGGAGAGGGCCTTGCCTATGGCGTCTCCGGTTTTGGAGGCCGCTTTCTGGGCCTGCCCCATCACCTTCTGGACGCTGGGGTCCAGCTTGCCCAGAAGCTCTATCGTGGTTTCCACTACGCTTTTCGCCACGGAATCACCTTACTTTTTCGGCTTAGGAGCCGTCTTTTTCAGCCAATCCACCACTTCCCCGTACAGGTCAAGCAGCTCCTCTAGGGGAAGCTGGCCCGCCTCCCGGTAAGAGGTAGCGGTGTGCATGGTGATAAAGGCCCTTATTTGGCGGAGGTCTCGCTGCCGGAGGAATCCTCCGAATCGCCGATGAAAAAAGCCCGCACCAGGGCAATGGCGTTTTTGCAGTCCTTGGCGGACATGCGCTTTACGTCCTCATAGGCGACGCCCGCCGCCTGGGCGAAAATGGCCATGTGGTAGGAGGGGTCAATCTCAATGGCCCCCACCTGGATGCCGTTGCGCTTCATGTCCTGCAGGGCGGTTTCCAAATCGCTGCCGGTGAGCTTCTCCAAGTCATAGGGAACCTCTGTTTTCTCCTCCCCGTCAATCATCACGGGACGTTTCAGCTTTAAAACTTCCATAGAACCTCCTTACAGGTTGTCGCGGACGGCCTGGCCGTAATCCACGCCGTTTACCAGAAACACGTTATTCAGCTTGTCAATCTCGATGAGGGTTTCCCCGTCCTGGATGTACTTGTAGTAGGCAACTTCCAACACCAGGTTGGCCTCCTGGCTGGCGTTGTTTTCCAAAGTGCCTCCCTCCAGGGACTTGGCAAAACCCTTGACAATTTCCTTATTGGCGGAGACGCTGGCAGCCCCGGTGGAGGTGTCGATGGTATCGGTGACCCAGCGGGTTTCCAGCTCGTGGGTGCCGGGGGACAGCAGGGCCACCGCCCGGGGATTGGTGCGCCGCAGGCCGATTTCATAGGTCATGGACCCCAGCTGGGCGTAGGTGGGCATGTCGATTTCGCCGTTGATACCCGCGCCCGAGAGGGTGTCTGTCAAAAACTCCAGGCTGGGCCGGGTGATGGTGGTGGTGTCCTGCACATAGGCGGGGCTGCCGCCGTCCCGGCTGTAGACGGCGTACTGGACGGTCTTATTGCTGGTAATCATGCGGATTCACCTCCCGTGAGAGAAGAAAGCCCGGCGGTGGTGTACTGGCACCGGAAGGTCAGGCTCTTGGCGTTAGGCGTGAAGGTGTCCTTGATGTTGAACACGAAGTCGCCGGAAATCATGGCGTCGGTGGTGTTGTCGTCAGCGTCGAAGGACACGGTGGCATACAGCAGCTGGCCGGCGTTTACCAGGGCGTTGAGCCATTGCTGGACGCTTGCCAGCACCGCGTCGATGTCCCGGCGGGCAAAGGGCATGTCCACCTGGTCGATGTAGTTGTATTGCAGGTAGTTGAGCAGGTACAGCCCCATGCGGATGGAGGCGTCCTGCTTGTCCTCGGGAAGCATGTCCTCCTCGGTGTTAAAGTCGTAGTTGGCCATGTGGGGACCCCACAGCCGCAGGCCTCCCCGGATGATGTTCACCGTGGTGATGCCCACCTCGTTGAGAGAGTTGCCGGTCACCTCGGAGACAAAGATCTCCGTGCCGTCCTCCAAAATGGTGGCGTCCGCGTTGATGGCCTTGTTGGAGGGGGAAATATAGGGGATGCCGCCGGCGCCGGTGTCCACAGTCTGCATATCCACCGCCGCCAAGGTGGAGAGGTGGTACTTCTGCCCCTGGAAAGTGGTCATAGGCCAGCAGACTTTATCCAGACGGCCAGTGTACTGGTTTTCCTCCTTCCATTCCATCGCAGTAGCAGGGGTGTTCGTAGTGGAGTCCGCGGGGATGTCCGACACAGCGATGGTGTACCACTTCTTAGCCAGGCGGTCGTTGGCCTTGGCCAACAGCTCAGTGTGGTAGGCGGGAATGTGGGACCACCCAGGCGCGGCAATGATGTTGCAGATTTCCCCGGTTTTCACCTCCGCCACATCCAGAGCAGCCAGGGCCTGGGCGAACACCGTAGAGGTCAGGGTGGTCTGAGTTACGTCAATCTGCTTGTAGGTGGCGGTAACGGTGGAATCAGAAAAGCCAGATTTCGTCACATGAATCTGAATGGCCCCATCCACATAGCTCATGGTGTAGTCGGTGCCCTTGGCCAAGGCCCCGGAAGTGGCGGAGAGTGTCACGTTTTCAATAGCCGCCAGGGGGTCAGAAAGTACGCCGGTCTTGTCTCCTGCCGCCCCGGACAGGGTGACAGGGGTCTCGGTGTTATCCGAGGCCAGCTTGGCGGGGTTGGTCATGTTCACACATACAATGGGGCCAATGGGCGCGTCCCCAGCCAAAAAGTGGGCGGAAACGGCTTCGCAAAGTGTGAAGTTGGCCCAGTCCGTGGAGTAGCCCAGGCTGGATTCCACATCCCGGTAGCGCCGGATCAAAAGGGGCGTGTTGATGTAGGGCGAGTAGTCAAAGTCAGCCGCGCCCTGGGTGTTCACCTGCTGGATGGGTGCTGTGCCGATATAGGCCGGCACCGTCCCCCTGGCAGGGATAGAGCTGTTGGCAAAGGGGACCTGCTCCCCATATACGCCATGCTTGTATTCAGCCGCGTAAGCCATGTAAAAAGTCCTCCATTTCGTTGGAATAGTCCCCCCGCATGGGGTATTCGGTCACAGGGACGTCCAGGGACAGCCGCAGGTAGCCGTACCAATAGGGCCAGCTCAGCTCGCTGTCGTACATTCCCATTTCCAAAGGCCTGCGGAGGTTCCCCCGGCCCAAGGTCCACTGGGTGATGAGGGAGGTTTTCAGCCGTTCCATCATACTCAGCAGGTCTTTATAGCCGGATGCGTCAGGAATCTGTGTATCCCGGTACATACCACCGCCATAGGTAGTGCAAACCAGGCGCACGTCCAAGGTGTTCTCCTGGCCGGTGTCCTCGGCGGTGTCCAGGGCAATCAAAATCCCCGGAGTCTGGAAACCTCCGGGGATGAAATTCTTATGGGGCCAGTAGCATTGCGCTACATAGGGTGTCACATATTTGGGCGGGTCTATTTCCTCCCGCTGGTACTTCATGCCCATTTCTTGGACGGCCTTCTCCAGGAAAGCCTGGAGGTCGTCCAGGGCGTCTTGGGTGGTCATTTGGCAAGCCTCCCCAGTCTGTACTCGATTTCATGGGCCACGTTCTTCTCTAGGGCTTCTCTGGCGGCGGTCTGGGTGGCGTTTACCACGCTTATCTCCCGCACCATGTTGGCCGGGGAGAGAGTGCGCTGCATTTCAATGGTGCGTCTTCCCCGCTGCCGGGAGAACAGGCCCACCGTGCCGCCTTTCCCCCGAGCCACAAAAGCGTGGGGGTAGCGGGTCTTTTGGCCTTTTACCACCTTTACAGAGGGATACGCCATCCGCTTGATCTGCCGCATAGTCTTGCCCTTGTGGCTTTTCGGTTCCTTAGGGGTAATCATCCCCCGGGCGGCCACCAGGGAAAGCCTTGTACCCCGTACCTCAATGCCGCCCTGCAGCTTGGCAGGGGTGGACAGGATGGGCTTTACCAGGTTGTTGGAGCTGTCGCTTTTGAAGCTGTCCCCGCCGTTTAGGGCCCCTTTCTTGATGTTGTACCGGGTGGTGACGGCCCTCTGCATGGCAGTGTTGGTGGTTTTCACGCTGCGGTTGATGGCAGAGGACAGCCCCTTCCGGCACTCCTCCGGGGCCTTTTTCAAAACTTTGGTGAGCTTTTTTAGTTCTTTTTCGTCAAAGCGCGCTTCAATACGCATAATCTCTCCCCGTCCCGGCATAGGTGATGGTGATGTCGTACACCCCGGCGTTTTCCTGTACCATTGTGATGGTGGCGTGCCGGCCGTCGATGAGAATGGCTTCATCCGCCCGGGGCGGGTGGCGCACGTTTGGCACTTGCTCCCAGCTCTCGGCGGAGATGTAGAACAGGGCGTCCCCCACCAGCAGGCCCTGGTAGTCGGTGCGGATACGGTAGTTCAGTTCGTCCCCGTCCCACACCACAGGCACCTGGGCCCCGTTGATGGTGGCCAGGTCCCCGTGCTCCTCCACGTCGATGAACACCTGAGAGATGTCCTGGTGCATCCACTCTTTAAAGGTTTTGCTCATTTTCGGCGGCTCCGGGGGCGCTTGCGCTCCGACTCCTCAGGGGCATCTGTCTTGGGTTCATCCTCGGGAGCGCTGGTGTTAGGGGTGTCTTGAGTAGCGGGCCAAGCCTCCGCAAAAGTGGCCCACCCCTCACGCACCAGGCGTTCCTCATCCTGGGCGGACAGGGAAAGCAATTCCCCCGCCTTGCGGATTTTCCCCCCGTGGAGCACACCCGCCTTTTTAGTCTTAATCACTGAAAAGCCCCCTCTCAGGTGGTAGCAGCCACAGTTGCAACATACCAGGAATCGATCTCCTGAGGCACAGGCAGAGGACGGCTGGACATACGGAAATACCGCCGGTCAGGGTCCTTCTCAATCCAGGAGTCAGCGCCGCGAGTGCCCATCACAGAGGTGATCGTGCGGGTCAAAGGGTCAGAATATGCCAGCACACCATAGTACAGGGTGCTCAACATACTATCCGAGGCAATAAGAATCTTGCCCTTGGGCACCATGTTTTTCTCCGTCGGGGTGCTGGGTGTAGTCCAGTCATCAATGTAATACTGATTGTAGACATAGATCCGCAGGTTGGGCATGCGCAGCCGGCCCGCGAAGTATACGCCGTCAGCCATGATCTGCGGCTCACTCTCCAGGTTGAGCAGGTGCCACTGGTTCATGTAGCCCAGGTCAATACACCTGGCGATAAAGGCGTCGTAGGCGTTCTGGCTCATGATGCACACATTGGGGGTCTTGTACCCCTTGATAATGCACTCCTGAGCCCAGGTCTGCAGGTCTTTGATAGGATCCGCAGTAGACGACGCGGCGTCCCACAGCACACTGGCAGTGCCGGTGTTGCTCAAGCCGAAATCAATGTCGTAGTCCACATCCTCGCCCCGGACATGGATCACCCCATCGAACAGGGCCTCAGAGCACATAACTTCCTCCCGGCGGCCAATCTGGGCGTCAAAGTCCCGCATGGTCATGGCCAGCAGCTCCATGCCCCGCTCCTGGGGAGAGGTGCCGGAATTCATCAGCACCTCGCCGGGCATCCGCTTCAGCACGTCCTCAATGGTGGTCACGTCCTTCACGGCCACCAAGGGGGTCTCCGCCTCGTTGGTGGTATAGCCGATCTTCTGGGCAACGGGGGTCTTGGCCCGCATGGACACATAGGGAGCCACCCGGCGCTTGCCCTTGTACACGTCGAAGGCCACTTTGGTGGTAGGCTCGGTGACGCGGTTGCGGAAAAACATATTTTTGAGAAACTGAGGGGTGTCCGGCAGCTGGCGAACCATTGCGGACAGGGTAATAGGGTCAAAAAGATCGATTGCCATATAGATATACCTCCTTAATCTTCGTCGGGCAAAGCAACCTCGCCAGACTGTACATGGACAAGCACAATGCCCTGCTGGAGCAGTACCATCTTGTTGGTAGCGAGATCTCCGGTAAGGCCCACCGCATCCTCGTTGTAGTAACCCGCGCCATAGGCGAGCACCTGACCTGCGCCACCGGTGGTATCCGCGTCCTCTGCGGCGATCATGTGCAGGTCACAAGGAGCTGCTACAGCGGCAGCCTTGGAAAAACTCGCGGCCACAGTGCTTGTGCTAGCTCCAGCAGCTACAGTCACAGCGGCTACAAGCAGATCTCCACGTTTTACGGTCTGGCTCGCCGCCAGGGGTACGGTGGCGATCGTGTGGGTAGGGCCTGCAATCAGGCTGTCATAGTTCATCACTTCTTGGGTAAAAGCCATGTGTTTTTCCTCCTCACTTCTTGTTGGGGTCGATGGCGTTGAAGGCCTTGGCGGCAGCCGCTTCGGCCTGGGCTTTCTTGGCCTGCTCCGGGCTGAGGCCGGGGGCCGCGCCGGAATTGGCGAAACCGCCCACGGCGTTCACAGTCTGGGCGTCCTGGGCAAAGCCGGCAAGCACAGCGGCTCCGGTGCGGTTGACCAGCTGGCCCTCTTTAGCCGCCTGGAACAAAAGGTCCCTGGCGTCCACAGGCTTTTCGTACTTAGCGGCATCCAGCAGCTCGGGGCTGACCGCGCTGGCAACCTGATCGATGGCCTGCAGCCGCTGCCTCTCCTGGGTCTGGCCCTCCAGCTTGGCAGCGTCCACCAGCTGGGCAACCAGGTCGGGATAGGCGGCCTTCAGATCTTCCAGATTTTTGATTTCCATTGTCTCTTCCTCCTTTGGGGATGGTTTGGCCGCTTCCAGCGGCTCGGGAATATGGTCAAAGGGCGCGGTGTTCACCATGTGCCCGTTGAGCATCAGGTTCTGTGTGGAAAAATCACGCTGGATGGTGACAGGCTCCTCCAGCAGCTCATCGGCAAAGTGGGCAGCCACTGCCTCCTCGCCAGTCATCCAGGTTTCCGCCGCCATCATGCGGGCGATTTCCCGGTTGGAAAGCCCTGTCCGTTCTGCATAGCCTGCCACAATGCCCCGTTTCACTGCGTCCAGCTGGTCCGCAGACTTGCGCATCTCAGAGGCAGTGAAAAGCCCCACCTGGAAACAGGCGGGGTCGTGAATCATCATATAAGCGTTCCGGGGGATACGCACCGGGCTACAGGCCAGCGCCACATTGACGGCAGCAGAAGCGCACAGCCCGTCAATCTGGCAGGAAATCCGCCTGCCCTTGGCCCGGGCATCCTTAAAGGCCTGGGCGATAGCCATGCCCTCGGTGGCGTCCCCGCCGCCGGAATTGATATGCACCACAATCTCCGGGGTGGTAATGCCCGCCAGTTGATCGACGATCTCCTGGGCGGTCACCTCGGGGCCGGGCGTTCCTTTGTCCCGGTCATAGGACTTCTCGTGGGAAATGTAGTCGTAGATGTACAGGTCGGTGACTTGGTCACTCTCCCTCACCCAGTTTAAGATCCAGGACTTGCTCACTGGGCAAACCTCCTTCCGCTTCCTTGAGCATTTGATTTTCCCGCTTCAGCTGGCGGGCGTTGCGCTTGAAGTTGCCGCCGGTCAGGCCGATGGTCTCCTCCTCCCGGGTGGAAAAACCGTTTTCTACCCGCTGCTGGGCCGCCTGGACTTCCTTGGTGGGGTCCAGCATGCCCTGGGCGGGGCCGTTCCAGTCAGCGCCGCACCAGGCCCGGCGGAGCACCGGGTCTTCCAAAAAACCCGGGGCCTCTATCCGTCCCCTGGCCACAGCTTCGGTGAGGAACAGCTCGTACACTGGCTGGCAGAACTCCCTGGCAAGCCACTCCCGGCTGGCCTTAAAGCGCTTCCAGGCCTCCAGCAGAGCGGCCCGGCTGGCGCTGTAGCTGGCATTAAACTTCTTCAGCAACAAATCTGCGGGGATTTCCAGCCCGGCCCCAATGGTTTTGGACACCGCGTCCACAAAGCCGTCAAAGGCGCTGTTGGGACGCTTGGGGTCGGCGATCTCCACCTTTTCCCCAGGGGCCAGGGTGACAATGGCCCCGTTGCCCATCTGGTATTCATTATCTCCCGTGGGGATGGGCGGAGTACCTTCCGGCAGAGACTCTCCCAGGGGAAGCTGGGTGGTCAGGCCCTCGGTGGTGACAAACACCGTGAAGAAACTGGAGATCACCGCCGCCATCAGCTCCGCCTCCTCGTAGCGCTTGAGCTGCTGCAGCTCCTCGATCACCGGGGCCAGCAAGGGTACCCCCCGGCGCTGCTCAGCCCGCTCCGGCTCAAACAGGTGCAGCACGTTGGGCCGGCCGGTAATGGCGCCCCAGGCAGGCACCCGGTGCCATTCCGGGGCAGTGAACCGATAGCCTGTCATGGCGTAGGGGTACTGGTTGCAAACCCAATAGGCCACCGTGGCCCCCTGTTTGTCAATTTCCACACCGCTGTAAATTTCATTTCCGTTTTCCGGGTTGCTCCCCCAGAATGGCATGCCCGCCCCCAGAGGCAGGCCCATTGAGTAAGGCGTGCAAACGCGGTCGCTTTCTAACAGCTGCAGCCTTAGCCCATAGGGCATGTACTGATTTGGCTTGCTGTATTTCAGCAGGCAGAAGCCGTCCCCGTTCATCAGCCAACCAGTAAAAATTAAAGCTTGCATCTCATAGAAGTTGTTGAGTCGCAGGGCATCGCACCGGCGGGTTTCCGCCCAGAACTTGAACTCTCTTTCGGCCTTGGCTTCCCAAGCGTCAGCTTCTTCCTCGGACAACCCTAAATAATCCGCGTCTACACGGCTTTTCAGATGCAGCCCCGCCCCCACCACATTGGTGCGGCTGGTCTTGATGGCGCTGGCGGCGATGGGGCTGGTCATGTACAGTTCCCGGCTGCGGTTGCGCAGCGTCCACAGGTTGGCGTCAATGTCCAACTGCGGGCTGGCAGAAACCCCGGTCATCCCCTTGAGGGACTTTTTCACGTAGGAGGCCCCACCCTCGCTGTAGCCGGTGTTGGCCACCCGCTTCATCTGGCCCAAAGCCATGCGGGCTGCCTGCCGCTTCATAGCGTGCAGAGGCGCCACGGCCTCCAACGCTTTGTCAAAGAGATTCAAAGGCCCACCTCCTCACACGTCCCGGGGCACAATGCCGGATACCTTGTTGGCTCCGCCGCCCTTCTCCATCGCTTCGGCAGCGGCCAGCCGCTTGTACAAATCATCAATGGCCGCCCGAATCTCACCCAGGTTGGCCCGGGTCAGGTTCCGGCCTCCCACGGCGTAGGACTGGGCGCCCTCCAATATTTGCTGCTCGGCCTGCAAGTACATCTCCAGGCGCTTGCTGTAAAATTCCACAAGAGTCATACCATCACCAAATTTCTATACTGCGGGGCTGGCGGCGCCGCTGGGGCTTGGGGGCCGCGGTGGCGGGCTGTTCCGCCTCACCCAGTCTCCGGCGCTCCAACGCCTCCAGGTTGGGGTTGAGAATTTCCAGCGCCGCCTGGTTGTAGTTGCGGATGTCCCAGGGCTCATTGCGGGCGGACGCGCTGCGCTTTTCCCATCGGGTGGCAGGCCGCCCGCTTTGGGTGTGGGTCACCCGGCGCTCGGCGGTGAGGCCCTCAAAGTAGGCCGCATCATAGCCCCGGCCCGACTCCATCGGGAAAGCGCAGTAGCCGGGATGCTCAGGAAACTGCACCTGCAGGCGGGAGGACAAGGTGTCCTTGCCCACGTCCACTCCAATGGTAAACAGCCATGCCCCTGAGGCATGGCGGCTTTTGGGCCGCTGGATAAAGGCTTCCCCCGCGCCGCCCCGGCCCTTGATGGCCCACACCCGCCGGCTTTCCCGGGCCCGGCAATAGGCGTACACCTCGCTGGTGTAGTGGCCGCCAGAGTCCACGCAGGTGGTCATCACCTGAAGCTGCTGGCCGTCCGCCCGGATATAGTTGTCGAAGAGCACATCGTCTAAGGCTGTCCAGGTTTCCAGCTGGCCCGGGTCGCCCATAATCACGCCATACTGGATGCCCCAGCTACGCTTTCCGGCGCCCCAGCCAACAATCTCGTATTCCAGGCGGTTGTCCTGCACATCCACCCCGGCTGTGAGCACCAGCACCTCCCCCGGTACCTGGCAGTTGTACATTTGCCGCCGGCGGAGAAGCAGCTCGTCCATATCCAGCTCGCCCCGCTCCTCCCAAGAGAGGCCCAGGGCGGTGTTGTGCCACACCTTCATGGCCTCCACGCCGTCGTGCTTGGCCCGGAGGAAGTCCTCCACCAGCTCGTCCCAGCGCTTCCAAGGGGAGGCCAGCTCGTTTAAGTGAAACCCCCGCCACTTGCGGCCGGGATACTTCGCCACCCAGCGGATGGGTTGCCGCTTCCAGGCTGCTTCCTTGGACAGGGCCCCGCACTCCTTGCAGACAAATCCCAGCACGTGGGCCTCATCACTGCCACTTTCGTGCTCGAATTTCAGTTGCTCCCAGGCGTATTCTTGGTAGGCCCCGCACTGGGGGCAGGCCACCTCCAATTCCTCGGCGGTGGAGCTGTCAAAGTCCTTGTCAATGCGGGATTCCCCCTTGATGGTGGGGGTGGACACCTCCAAAACCTTGCGATTCCAGAAGGTGGTGGTGCGCTTCACAGCCAAGGCCACCGGGTCGCCCTCCCGGCCGGCGGAAACTGGGAAACGGTCCACCTCGTCCAAGAGCAGCACCCGGATAGGCCGGGAGGCCAGCTTGGAGGGGGCGTTGGCGCCTATCATGGTAATATGTCCCCCGGGGAAGCTCTTGTGAAAGGTGGTATTGCCCTTGCGCTTGTCGCCAGTGTCCAGCACCTTGCCGGACAAAGTGGGACAGTCCCGCAACATGGGGGCCAGCCTATCCTTGGAGAAGGCCTCGGCCATATCCTCGGTGGGCTGGATGTACAGCATGGGCGCTGGGTCGTAGTCCATGTAGTAGCCAATGGCGTTGAGGAGAATCTCTGTCTTTCCCACCTGGGCCGAAGACTTCACCACGACACGCTCCACCCGAGCGTCCCCTACCGCGTCCAGAATTTCCCGCTGATAAGGCGCCCTGTCCGTACGCCAGCGGCCCCTTTCGGCAGAGGCTTCCGGGGACAACACCCGGTATTCATCCGCCCACTGGGAGACGGTCATCTCCGGAGGCGTGGCGTAGGCCTGCATGAGGCGCTTAAACAGCCGCAACGTGCGCCGATGTTCAGTTTTCCTCCTGGTCGTCGTCGCCATCGGTTTCATCCTCCTCAAGGGGCAGGGGGTCGGCAAAATCGGCGGGGTCATACCCGGCGATTTCGTTGAGGGCCTCGGCCACCTCCCGCTGGAGCACCTGCTGAATCTCCCCGGCGTCCTCCATGCCAGCCACCTGGGGCGCGGCCTTTACGGGGATGCCCAGCAGCCGGGAACGCACCGCCGCAGCGGACTGGGTCCACACCCGTTCCACATCCTCGGCCCGGTGGAGCTTGCCCTCCAGCAGCTGCACCGCGAGCTGGGTTTTGCGCATCTTCCAGCGCTCGTGGTCGGCGCGGATTTCATCCAGGCTCTTTTGTTCCTGGCTCTCCTCCAGGCTCTCCAGCTTGTAGGTGATGTAGGACTGCACGGACTTCTCCAAATCGTAGACGCCCCGGCGCAACTTCACCACAGCGCCTTGCTTGGCCAGCAGTTGTACCCGCCGCGGGGTGATTCCCAAGCAGTTAGCCAGCACATCGGCAGCTACTTCCACGTTCTTCCTCCCAAACGAAACCGAACCGGCCTATTTTCGAACAAAAATTCTGCGTTTTTTTGCGGGTCGCAGTAACCACTCGCGGGAAATCCCCTGGAAGGACCCGCAAAAATTATTTTTTGTCTTATCAATCAAAGAAAAGCTTTGTATCACTGTCAAATTCAGCGAAGTTGTCACCGTACCGGGCAGCCTTGCCTGCCATCAGAATGGCACGGGCCACCATGTCCTCCTGGAAGTCCTCCAGAATGTCCGCCAGCACAGCCGCGGTCCCTGCCTCGGCGTTGTCAAAGGCGGCATAGTAGGTAGAAAACCACATCAGCACAGAAAGACCCAAAATCAGAAAACCGAAAAGGGGCAGGATGAGGAATAAGGGCAGGGATAAAAGGGCTACGGCCAGCGCATTTAAGAATGCTTTGATGGTGTATGCCTCTGGGGTCAATGGAATCCCGGCGATTGCCAATGTAGTCTCAAGCTTTCCACGTCTAACCGGATCCAGATGAAGAAAGCGGGACAGGATCCGGGCGATGCGGGTCAGATAAACATCATATAAGTTTTCTCTGCCAGTGCCGGTCTGCTTTTTTGCTGCCATCATGGCTTTGGATGTCCGGAGTGTGGGGATATCCGTAAATGCGCAGGAGAGATAGTAGCAGGCAAAGCCGGTGCAGACAGAGGCGATGAGAAGTAATAATCCAATCATGGTATGGGCCTCCTATCCTTTGTATTCAATGGGCCGGCTTAGCTGCATGATCCTGGTAAAGGAATAGAGAATCACGGCAGAGCAGACAGCCAGGGTAATCTTTCCTGGGAGCGTAAACAGCAATGTTTCAAACCAGTCATGATTTAACAGGTAGAGGAGCGGGATGTTGCACAGGACAAGGAACATCATGGCAAAGGCCTCCCGCTTTGGTTCGTTGATGATAGCCTCCAGCTCTGCCTGGACAATGCGCATATCCGAAAATTTCTGCACAGTAAATGTGAGCGTGTGTTTCATGTCACGGTCAGACTGGCATTGGATCAAGGTGTTGCACCACTCGTGGAAGATCTGGTTGGGAATCTTCATTTTCAGGGAGTTGATGGCGGAGATCATGTTGGCGTTGATCATTTCTGCTTCGGTGATGAATGCTTCAAAGTTCCCTTTCACTGGTGGGTTTAGGTAAGGAATGTTTTCCTTAACGGCTTTCAGCAGGTCCCCACTGCGAAGATAGGAGGTGGTCACTACGGAAATGGCCGTTTCCAGTTCTTCGTTTAAATGTTTCCGGTAGACGGCAGCGGTGGAACGCAGATACCAGATGGGAGCAAAGGCAAAGCCTGCGCCCAGGACCGGGATTAAAAAAGGGTTATTTAACAGCAGGGAGATGACCGCCCCAACGGCAAAGAGCAAGACAGAGATTCGTTTGATCACGGTGAAACGTCCTTCACGGCCGGTGGTTTTTAATAGCTGCTCAATCTCCACGCTCTCCCGGTTGAAAAAGCCTTTGGCCGGCTTGCCCAGAAGGACATCCACATCATCCTGCAGGGTACTCTGTTTTCCCACGGCTAACACCTGGATGAGATCCATAAAGCGTAGTCCAAACAGGGTAAAAAAGCCGTTTACTAGCAAGGTAAATACAATCAGTTGGATCCAGCGCATAGATTCAAGTACCTCCTTCCTGAGAAAGAAGACGGTTTAACTCTGTCTGCGAGATGCCATTATCTAGCAGCCGTTTTTTCAGAGAGTCTGAGAACTGCCCCAGTTTCTGATGTTTCCCAATGACGGTCATTGTTCCGTGGATGATTCGGTTATCCGATACGTTGTACTGATACAGGGTGCGGTAGATCAGCTTCCCGTTTTCAAAGTCCTCGCCCTCGATAATCTGCATGATCTTTCGGGAGCCGTCTTCTAACTGCTTGGTGAAGACAACGATGGGGTAGGCTTCTACCATGATCTGCATCAGAATCTCATCGGCCATGTTGTATTTTCGTTTGGCCAGGGTCATCATCCGGCGGTAGGTGGCTTCTGCAGAGTTGGAATGGATGGTGGTTACGACAGTATGTCCGGTTCGGGAGCTTTCTGCCACGGACAAGGCTTCCTTGGCGGAGCGCATTTCCCCGACGCCGATGACATCCGGATGTTTCCGCAGTACCCGTTCCAAAAGGAGATCCTGGTCAATATCCAGAGCAGGATTTTCTGTCCATGGCATCTCATTGCCAGGATGGGCTCCATGCATTCATCTTGTTTTTCCACACAATTTTGGCCCAATGGGACACACTGCATTGCAGCACCAACCAGCCTGGAGAGAACAGGGCCATAAAATGCCATTTTCCCAACTCACAGAGAGGACTCTAAGACGGTTTGGGGTTGGGACAGTTACCCTGAGAACTGCTGTTAGTCCACCGACAGTGAAGG
>NXNN01000098.1_pt1 | contig 15256 bp, 18 predicted proteins | sample 2041041 | NCBI WGS metagenome assembly NXNN01 (sample SAMN07660617, study PRJNA407663) | chicken gut metagenome | isolation source: caecum content treated with Lincosamide | host: Gallus gallus domesticus | place: Czech Republic: Brno | collected 2016 | reverse complement strand
AGGATGGCAGACCCTCCCCCCCCGCCGTAAACGATCTCTTTTTTAAACGGGAAAAAGCTGACGCCCGCCATTTTAAAACACTGGGTGCCGACCGGAATACCCACTATAGTAATGCACCAAAGGCAGCCGACCAGCAGCCAGCTGAGCCCGCTGAAAAAGCCGCCGAAAACGAACCACAAAATATTTCCGATTGCAGACATAAGCATCATCCTTTCAAAAATACAATACCATATTTTTGTTACGGATCCGTGACGGGTTCATTACAAAATTGTTAGATAAAAACCGTTTTAAAACGCAAAAAGATTCAGACCGATCTCCTCGCTGAACCGGCGGTCTACAGCGCCGTTTGCAATACAGATCACCATTTCACACGTTGCGCTCACAACGGCTTTATTGAGATGCCCGCCGAACACATGCCCGTTTTCGTCCCCGGCGCTCATATGCAGGTGGGAATAGTGCGCGCCGTTCATCTGCGTTACCGAGCCGGAGAGCGAAACGATCTCAAAATCGCCCTGAAAACGGTTGGAACCATACTGCTTTTCCGCCGTTTTAAACACGCCGACGGTAAAGTCCCCTACCGCGCCGATCGCGTTAACATAAGCAAGCGTTATATCTTCCTTTTCGCATATTGTTTTAAGCGTTTCAACGATCTCCTCGCCTTTATCAATCCTTGCGAAAACCGTGTTTTCAAACCTTTTGTATTCCATATCTCATTTCTCCTTAAATTTATTTTCAAGGCGCGCAAAAAGAGCCTTACACCCTGTTTCTATATCTGAATAAGCCGCTGAAAAATCACCTGTGTACCACGGATCGGAAACATCTTTTCCGCTGCCGGCAAAACGCATAAGTTTAAACAGTTTTGCCTGCTTATCACCGCCGAAGAGACGCAGCATATTCTGCATATTTTCATGATCCATTCCGATTATGTAATCATATTTTTCATAATCATCTTTTTTTAGGCGCACCGCGCGCTTTCCGCCGCAGGATATGCCGTGCCTTGCGAGTTCACGCTTTGCGGGCGGATAAACCGGATTGCCGACACCGCCCCATATCTCCTCCCCGCTGGTTGCGGCGGACGCAATATAAAACTCGTTTGCAACACCTGCTTTTTGCGCCATATCTTTAAAAATGAATTCCGCCATCGGCGAACGGCAGATATTGCCGTGGCAGACAAATAGTATTTTTATCATCGTCTTATATCTCCATATAAGTCTTGTATTTCTTCTCAAATGCCCAATATTGCAGGTTTTTTCGGCATTTTCATGTTTCTGTGTTTCCGGGATATCTTCTCAAATCTTCCCGTATTTTCTCATGCTTTTTCCTGCAATATTGGTAAATCCGTTGGTAAATAAATGTGCTTTACCAACGGGGTTTCTCAGGCTTCCGCTACTCGAAGCAGCTCTGCCTGTGCGTCATTGAACTGCACATGGGTGTAAACATTCAGCGTCACGCTGATGTCCGAATGCCCCATGATATATTGCAATGTCTTAGGGTTCATTCCGGATTTCGCCATATTGGAGCAGAAGGTGTGTCTGCATACATGAGGGGTTACTTTGGGCATCTGGATGCGGTAGATCTTGTTGTACTTCTCGACAATGTGCTGCAGGTATTTCTCCCAATGCAGCGCAACCATCGGTCTGTCGTTCTTGTCCAGGAACAGGAATCCGGCATATCCATCCACCATTGGCTCCACTTTCGGTGCCACACGATTGGCGAGAATACGTCGGAAACACGCCACCACTTCCTCACTCATCGGCACATAGCGGATACCGCTTTCCGTCTTGGGGTCCTGGATCACATACTGCATCTGCGATGTTCTCTGTAGCTGATGGTCAACCTTGATTCGCTTCTGATCGAACTCGATATCGGAAAAGGTCAATCCACAAAATTCCGAGATGCGCAGCCCTGTGTTAAAGAGAATATAGATCGCATCGTAGTATCGGCAGAAATGCTTATCTTCCTTGATAAACTTCAGAAGTTCACGCTCCTGCTTACGGGTAATTGCTTCTCTGGTGACAGAATCGTTCACGATCACCGATGCCAGTTCAAATCCAAATGGATTCTTACGGATCAGGTCATCATCCACTGCCAGCTGAAAAGCCGGTCTCAGAACACCTCTGATGGAGTGAATGGAGCTGTACCCTCTGCCATCCACCTGCTGAAACTTGATCAGCCATGCCTTTGCATCGGACAGGCGAACCTTGTCAATACGCAGCTTTCCAAACGCTTCTTTGTTCAGAATATTGATCACGGTCTTATATCCTGCACGGGTGTTGTGGCTCACTCCGGTTTTCAAAGACACATACTTTTCTACCAGTTCAACTACCGTATAATTACCACCATTGGTAACGATGTGGTCAAACAGATCTGCCTGAATCTGTTTTTCCTTCTCCCTCAGAGAAAGCTCTCGCTTCTTGCCCTTGGGGGTCGGATCGTTCTTGTCCAAACGCCAACTGTATACATTCTTCTCCTTGCCGTCCTCGTCAATATATCGGTAACGATACCTCCCATCTGTACGCTGGTATTCGCCTTCACGCAAAATCCGGTTACGATTGTCTCGTCTTTTTTCGCTCATGGAATCTCTCCTTTCAAGAAAGGAGAGCCAGACTTGCGATAACATTGTATCACAAATTTGGCTCTCCGTATAGTTGTATCATGTAAAAACGGCAGTTCTGCCATATTATTTTTTACACAGCGGTGGCCTGATCCAGATATCGCTCGAACTTCTCACGCTTGATCAGCGCCCTGTTGCCGTTCATAACATAGAAATCTTCATGCGGATTCTGGTCGATCAGCATCCGCAGTTTCCCTTCACCGATGTGATAGTACCCGGCAGCTTCCTCAATGGTCAGCGTGTATCTGCGCCACACCGGAATGTCAAAATAGTTCTTCTCGCTCACATTGCTCTTGCTATTCGCCATAGGCATTTACCTCCATATATCAATTCGTTGTGCAGGGATGGGGCGTTCCGACCCCTGCGTTTTTCCGTGCTGCGTTCATTTCAATACCTCCTAAAGCCGGCCAAGGGAGAACCGGAAACAGAAACCGGAAACTGGCTTCTAAAAACCAGATTCTTCCTTGCAGCAGTTGTCTTTGCTATTTTGGTTGTTCATAAATTACTTTGTTGCTTTCGTTTCCAGAGAAGAAAAAGCCCTGCGGGACAAGGCTTTTCCCGGAAACCGATATGGCAACGGATTGGATATGAAACAGGAAACCATGCTCCTTTCTTAAAACGGCAGTTCCATCTGGTTGCATTCTTCCTCAGTCAGTTCCCTAAAACCATCCAAGGGGCTTGTCCCCGTTTCCGATGCTTCGTTTCCACGCATCCATCCCCTTTGCTTGCCGTACTTCTTATAGCTTCTGGGATTGGGATAAGGAATCCAGCCTGTCACGGACTGGTTCATAATCTCGTTGATCTCCCGTATCTCCCATGATTTCGGCTCGTCAAAGCGTCCCAGAGCTTCGTGATGGAGCAGCTTGGAACAAACCATATCTCCATCAAAATCATCCAGAAACGCCTGTATTACGCCCACCTTGGTGTCCTCCGGCATGAACTGCTTTTGCAGCAGAACCAGCTGTTCGTTCATCTCTTTTGACAGTTTCAGCTGCACCTTTCCTCGTCGGTAAAGGATCATGGCTTCTGCCCACAACTGATCCATATACTTCCGGGATGCCGCTTCATCTTCCAGAATGTGTACCTCTGCCTGTTCGGGATGTACCATGATAGGAAGAAAGCGGCGGTTTCCGCTGCGGTCAAGGGGCAGAAAGTCCAGCGCAATGGAAGTGCCGCCGAACACGCATTGCCGGAGCCTGTCCTCCGGCTCCGTTGCGTAGGGAACCTTGTAGGTTTCCTTGGATCGGCTCAGGAATGATTTAATATCCTCGATGCTCCGGGCATTGGCTGTGGCGATCATCTCCGACATTTCTATGATCCAGTGTCCCTGCATCTTGCGGAACACATTATCGTCATCAATCTTTTTCAGGTCATCGGAGAACCATTCATCCTTACAGGCAAGAAAGCGGAAGAAGGTAGACTTACCGGCTCCTTGTCCGCCCACCAGACAAAGCATCAGTTCAAACTTGCAGCCCGGTCTGAATACCCGTGAATGGCTCCCAACAGAAACAGCCGCATGACTTCGGTGCCATACGCACAGATTTCTGCGCCCAGGAAGTGATGAAGCACATAGGGGATGCGCTCCGTGCCATCCCACTCCAATCGGTTCAGATACTCTCGGATCGGGTGGTATTGATTCTGGTGTGCAACCACCGTCAGCGCCCTGCGGATGCGATTTTCGTTGTTCAGCCCGTATCGTTTTTCCAGATACAGCATGAGGTAGTTGAAATCTGTGTCGCTCATGGCAGATGCGGTGCGCTCCCACCAAAGGGGTTTGCAGATGTCAATGCGCCCGGTGAGGATGTTATAGCCGATGGCTCCATGCAGTACCGGGTCAGACTGAAAGACCTGATACACATTCTGCATGGTGTTTTTCACCTGCCCTTTATCGTTCACCTCCAGAAGCTCCCTGACTTCCTCCGGGGTCTGGCAGAGCCGGTTCTCTGCCAGCATCTTCAAATTCTCTCTTAGCTCCGGTGCCAAGCTTTGATAATCGCCGCTCAAGTTTCATCACTTCCTTTCCGTAATCTTTGATAAGTGCTGCACGCTCCTCGATGGGATCGTACAGCAGCACATCCAGCAAATACTCGATGTAGTCTTTCTTTTGCAGGGCTTCCACGAACAATGGATGCCATGTTTCATCCTCCAGTTTCGGGGCGTATGCCCGTTCCCAATGCCGGAGCAGATGAAAATAATCTGATAATACTCGGAAGCATCTGGCTTCCAGATCTCGGTACATTTGCTCCTCTGATTTTTCTCTGATGGGTTTTCTCACCGTTTCCTTTCTCTTCCGATGTGTGTAGGGAATTTGAAAGTCCGCAGCCAGTTTTTCGGCGGCGGACTTAGCATCTAACCCATATAGCTGTGCTGTAAAATCAATCACATCTCCATCGGCACCGCAGCCGAAGCAGTGGAACCGCTTATCCACCTTCATGCTTGGTGTCCGATCATTGTGAAAAGGGCAGTTAGCTTTTCCTGCCCGGTTGACACGGATGCCGTAATTTTCTGCTGCCTGTCGGGTGGTAACGGTCTGCTTGACCGCTTCAAATACATTCATCGCATCCTCCTTTCGGGGAACAACAAAGGCACTCGACATTTTCGCAGAGAAAACGGCAAGTGCCTGTTAGAGTTCCATATTCTGCTTTTTGTGCTGCGGAGTTTTCTGCTCCTGTTTCTGTTTTTCCTGTTCCTGATAGAACTTGATCTGTTCGGACGGGGAGTGCTTCGGTTCAGGCTTCTTCTGAACCTCGGACTGTTCCGGTGTGAGGACTTTACCGACCCAGTAACGAATAACTCTCATTGGCTGCAATTCCTCTTTAACAGCAGCAAGCTGTCCGGCAAGCTCGGCGTGGGTCGCCTTCAGACCGTCGTATTCTGTTTGCAGGGCATCCAGATTTACATTCAAATCAACACCATGCTTTTTCAGAGTGCGGTACGCCTTATTGTAGGCAGTCAGCTCGTCCTTATGCTTTTCGGCAAAGGCAGCTTGTCTTGTTTTCCAACCGATTTTAATATATTTGTCATGGATTGCCTTGTGGGTCTGGCAGTCTGCCACGGCGTTCTGAATGCCGGTAATGACTTTCATACGGGCAGATGCCTTCTTCATATCGGCATTGATGACTTTGGCTTTTTCGTTCACGCCTTGCAGGGCAGTGTCCAAATCTTCCAGAGTGAAAAGTTCATGCTCCTTCAAATAGACCACAGCCTTGGAGACAGCTTTCAGATCATCCGCTGCGCCTTTCTGCTGTCCGTATCTTGACCATTCGCTGCGTTCTGCCTTTCGCAGATTCATATAATCACGGAGCAGATTGGAAAGATCGGGCGAAGCATTTTTCTTCTCTGCTTCCATTTCCGCAAAGGCTTCTTTGGTAGCTTCCAGAATATCCGCAATCCAGTTTCGCAGATTTTTGATGGTACTACGGATAGCGTTCATCATGCGGTTAGCGGCTTTGATATCCCGGTTGAGATTGCCGATGTTGGTTTCAATGCCCTTGCGTTCCAAAGCGCAAACGGCGGCTCCCATGTGTACTGTCGGGATCACATCAACGCCCTGCCGTTCATAGGAACACATATCCACACGTTCGGCACTTCCGGAAAGCTCCAGATATTTATTCTGAATGACTTCCCATCCGTGTCTCCATTCCTCAGCGTGATACTGTTCGTTCCAATCAACAGTATCTTCCTTATGGCTTTTCCATCTGCCGGACGGTAATCGGATGCGTTCACCATTCTCGTCAAGGTCATAAACCTTTCGGCTCTTGGGCAGCCACTTTCCGTTTTCGTCAATAGCTCGCATGGTCAGCATGATGTGACAATGTGGATTGTGTCCCGGTGGATCTGGGTCATGGATTGCAAAATCGCAGCACATTCCTTTGGACACAAAATGCTCCTTGCAGTATTCCTGCAGCATCTGCGGACACATTTCAAGAGGAACTTCTCTTGGCAAGGCAACGACAAATCGCCGTGCAAGCTGCGAGTTCCATTGCTTCTCAACTTCCTCGGCAGAGTTCCAGAGTGTTGCCCGGTTTGCATACTCCGGTGGTGCATTTGTCGGCAGCATGATCTCCGTGTAAACAACTTCCTGCTGTTTTCTTCGGTGATCTTTGGATTTCTGGTCGTACTCAGAAAACAATTTTTCTCCGGCTTGGTAGGCGGCTCCGGCAACGGCAGAGCTGCCTTTGCCTCTCTGAACTATTCGTATTTCCAGATGAGGAACCGGCATTTCGGTCAAACCTCCTTTCGATGAAATATCAACTTGCTGCCCAGAGATGATTACGCCTGCAATCGTTCCTGGGCGGCAAGTCCACAAAGGGGTAGCTGGCAAAGCCAGCGCAGGGGAAGTGTAGCTTCCACTGGATGATTTCAGCAAAGGACTTTTGCAAATCATCAAACTCCCCGTAAGGGGCTTCCGGCAGGATGCAATCACCATCTTTAGGTGGTGTATAATTGCGCCCTATTCAAGAATAGGGTTTTAGCCTCCGTCCGGTTGTGCTGTTTCTTTTCGTTTCTCAATCAGCATACTCAGCTTCTTTTGAACCGCTTCGCCGTGGAAGATGAAAGTCAAAAGTTCCATCACATCATCATCGGTCAGAATGGTTGGCTCTCTCAAAAAGGTTTCCAACATACCGGCACGGGTACAGAGCCGATGGGTTCTCTCACTCCGGGTTAATCGCTTGATTTCGCTTTCCAGTCGCTTTTCCTTGTGCTTGGCTGCGGTCAGTTTTTTCTCAGCCACATATTTCTGCTGCTTCAATTTTTCCAACTGTTCATTCAGCAATCGCATCACCCCTGTCGGACCCAAACAATGTCATAACCCAGAGCATCGGCCAGCTCCACCGCTTCGCCGTAGCGCAGGCTGCCTCGCTTCAATTTCCCGGACAAATTGGGGACGCTGCTGCTCCATCCGTATTCGTCTGCCAGATAATCCACCACCTCACTCATGGTCATACCAGCCCGGACGATGTAGGATTTGATCTCGTTTCGATACAATTCAGACTTTTTCTTCTTCAATTCACATTTCCTCCATTCTTTTTTGTTCGTGATATGGTATAATTTGCTTGTTAAACAGCAAATGCCGTACAGTGCTTCGTGACAGAAACAGAGATTTTGCTTTTCTCTCAGAGTATCTGTAACGATGCTCTGTCCATAAGGGGCAGTATCCCTTTTCGCTGTTTTATGCGGTTTTTTGTGAAATAACGAAAACCTTCATTCTATGCCGTACCCTGTACGCTGTTGAGTGCATCACTCATTAGTATAGATAGCGACACAAAAAGAGTAGTTTTTTCGCTTATTTCACATGGTTTGAATTTAACCCATAATTTTTGAGTGCCGTTCTGCCCGAATGTCGTTCCTGCCCGGAGATCTTCCCGGCGTTTTCGCCCCGTTGGTACGCTCGTGCTTTTCGCAGTCGTGGCGATACTTCGCTGGGGGACATATCCCATTCGGACGGTCATTCAGTTTTCAAGGTGCATCGGTGATTTACAAGTACAGTTTAGCGAAAAAAGACGCTCTCTCCCGTATATCCAAAAGGTTGGAAAAGAGCGTAAAAATGCGTGGATTTCCACGCTTATAGAAATGGAGATGAAATATGCAACCGAAACTCACTGTTCAGGAAAGATTGAAAGATCTGCGTGTTGTAGGTGTTAAGTTGACACTGGAAGAACTGGCAGAACGCACCGGTTTGTCCCGTGCTGCTCTCGGAAAATATGAATCCGATGAAACTGCAAAAGACATCAGCCCCTTTGCAATCCAAACTCTCGCCAAGTTCTATGGCGTGTCCACGGACTATCTGCTGGGTCTGACAGAAAATAAAAATCACCCAAACACAGAGCTGGACGCTCTGCATTTGAGTGATGATGCAATTACTGTATTAACTTCTGGGAACTTCAACCACCGGTTGCTTTCTGAAATGATCTGCCACAAAGATTTTCAGCGCATGATGTTGGATGCAGAAATCTATGTTGACCGCATTGCTGATATGCGGATCACCAACATGAACGCAGCTATGGAAGCCGTCCGGCAATCTGTGATTAAGAAAAAAGGAAACGATCAGGAGGATTTGTATCTGCGCACACTGGAACTGGCACAGGTGCAGGAAGATGAGTATTTCGGTCATGTAGTCTCCAAGGATTTGACCGGTATCCTCCGTGACATTCGTGATACGCACCGTAAGGATGCAACCACAGCTGACGAGAGCTGTGCCGCTCTGGAAGTGCAGAAACAATTACAGGATGCCATGGACTACAAGGGCAGCACCGAAGAAAAGAAAGCCCGTCTGTTCCTCGCCAACCTTGGCATTGACTACGATGCACTTACCATGGAGCAGTTTGCAAATCTGATCGAGGTGCTGAAACTGTCCAAGCATATGAACAGCCCGATCAGCCAGCGTGGTAAAGGCAACATGACCCACGGCAAGGGGAAAAGGAAACGGAAATAGTAATACGCCATCAAAAACAAAAACCGCTACAGTTTCCATCCTGCGTTTGGATGAAAATTGCAGCGGTTTGCTTGTGTAATTTGCCCGACACTGTCTGTTATTTCTTAGGATCTTACTCTGCGAAAGAGAGATTTCTGGTAGCTCACATTATACTGGCATTATTCCATTAACACGACTAATTGCGCTCTCTAAGGACTTTTCGTATTCTCTGTATTGGTTAATAGCATTACTAATATCTTGCGAGATTTTCTCTCGTTCTTCAAACAGTTCTGAAGGAATAACCAAATTGAGGATATCCTCTTCTTTGAACCGAGGATGCTGACTTCCTTCGACAGAATTAGCAAAGACAGTTTGAGCTGCTTCGGAAAGCAAGAACGGAACCAGAAAAGCAATGGATTCATTATTTCTGGCCCTTAACACATAAAACTCAGTTGAAGCACATAGCTGAGAATTTGAATCTGTATCAACATAAGCAACTTGGCGCAGATAAGGGCGAAGGCGAGAAATGATAACATCACCGGCCTTTAGTACCTTCTTGTTGCTGTTAAGCTGTTCGGGATTTGAAGGAACTCTGAGATATCCCCCCATTGCATCGGATGTGTTGATTTGGTACCAAGCAGAAGCGTCCTTTTTCGAGGCAACGATATCATTTTCCAATGTGATGATTTCTGAAAGCAATACTCCGTCGTTTTCGTCAGATAAGTTCATGCGCCTCTTGGGGTTGTATCTTTCAGGTGTTAATACAAATTGCGGGCCTAATTGAGTTGTTGGTTTAATTACACATATTGCCATATTTTCACCATCCAATTCCTTCGTTATTTAGAAATTGCTTGAACTCAACCGCAATTTGATCTAAGTCATGATTAACATTTTTCCATGTTTTTGAACTCTCATCCTTGAACAAAAGATTGCCTCTGCTATCTTTGCCAGGGAGTTCACTAATCCCAAAAAACACTTCTTCTGATGAGTTCCGCTGCAGCTCTCTTTTTTGCAAAAACAAAATACTTGTTTTCACCGCTGTATGAGGCATAAAGGCATTTCTCGGAATGCCAACAACACCAACAACCCTACATGTATCATATATCCATCGACGAAGGGGTTCATTGTCCTTGCTACCAAAAATATTATCAGGCAGGACAATCGCCATTCGACCACCAGGTTTGAGCAAACTAATACATCTTTCTACAAAAAGAACATCTCTTTCGATCCGTGTTTTTCCATAAGATATCTCATAACTTTCCAAAATATCTGGCTCAATAATTTCACCGGCAAATGGCGGATTTGTGATAATCACATCAAACAGATCTTTTTTCTTTTCGATACGTAAGATATCCTCTATGGTAGTAGAAATTTCACTGAGACCCTTTTCAAAGAAGGACACACGAACATTGTTTTTCAAGAGACTGTTGACTTTGTGAATATGAGCCCCTTTTACCGCACCGACATACATCAAGAGCCAAGCAACCCTCGTTGCGGTGTTATCGAAATCAAATCCCCATAAATCAGACCCGTTTATCTTGCCATGCAGATAAGCATGGTACAAAAATGCGCCTGACCCGGCAGCCGGATCTAAAATACTCTCATCAGCTTTAGGATTAAGTATATTTACACAAAAGTCTACAAGATATCGAGGTGTGAAAAACTGCCCTTTTGCTCCTTTTTTCTCACGAGAAATGATATACTCAAAGATTCCATCTATCCCTTCGTATCCATCTTCGATAAACGAGTATGACTTAATAACATCGAGACAAACAGAAAACTGCTCATCTGAAATATTGAGTCTTTTCTCTATAAGTACACCGGGCCATTTATCATCTATTAGAGCCAATAAATCATTGGCATCATCTAATGTGCATACTTTGTTTTCGACATGCAAGTCTTCCCATAGCTTAATGAGCACAATCTTAAATATCTCTTCAAACTCATTTTCACCAGAGTTTGCCAACATCACTTCTTCTAACCGACGATATGCAGCGTCGAATGTTTCAATGTTTGTAGTTTTTCTCTTGGCCATATTCACAACTCCTTTCGAGAGTGATTATAACACACCATTTCACGAAAGTAAAGACTGCGGTCTAAATATATTTATATATTCTGATTTGGGATATTCTGTTTTAGAATATATAATAAATTAAAGGAGGTTTTGTATGAAAAGTATATATACTGACGACTACATTAACATTATCTCTGTTTTACGAGCTATTCGAATTAATAAGAATATCACACAGGCAGAAATGGCGAAGCTACTAAACACAACTCAGTCATTTGTTTCAAAAGTTGAAAATAGAGAGCGCCGATTGGACGTAATTGAATTGCTGTCGTGGATTGATGCGCTCGGTGTGTCTGTTTCTGACGTTTTACCTGAAAAATATATAGGAGGAAATAGCTAATGGCTTTTATGACCAAAGATGAATACGAAGCATATGTTGCAGAGCATGCTTCAAATGTTGTAAGTGCTGAAGATATCGCCCACATTAAAACTGCCTTACAGCCGCTTATCGGCGCACAGTTTAATATATTATCCATACCGAAAGAAATTTTGTTGGCATTTGAGCCATCTCAAATTGGAACAATAATTGGTTCGTTAATGGATGCCTGTATTCCCCAGCTTTCTAAAATCACAGAATCTAATACATTTGATTCTGTAGGTTTGCGAAAGAATGATGGTATTCTCGGAGAAAGAGAAGGATATCCTGATTATTTACATACATCAGGCAAACGCCTTGAGCTAAAGCTCTTGTTTGTGGATAATCCTAATATCGAGATGAAGAAGCCGCCTACACCCAGAGAACCGTCGGCCAGATTGACTCAGAAAGTTACCTTCAAAAACGTCCAAGCAGACAAGGACTTGCTGCTGGTTATTGCATATGCGTTGATGGAGAACAAGACAAAGCCCGGATTCTATTCGCCTACAATTATCGATTTTGAAATTTTCCCAGTATATGACTGTATTTTAGCACGAGATCGTCGTATGTACGATTCTAATGGTGGTTGGTTCGGTCTGTTCGAGACACCTACTATCCTTAGTAATTCAGGCAAAAGGAAACAGGATGCCAATCAGCCTATTGACTATTCATCATACGGACGGAAAGAAAATGAAGGAAAAGATCTGAACGAAGATACAAACTTCGGTAAATTAAAGAGAATACCATATGATCCTCTCCATCAGTATATTAAGCCCGATAATTTCACCTCTTTTTTTGAAGAAGAGTAATTAAACGGCGTGTTATCATAGTCCAAAGGAGGGAGCCGTTTGAAAAACATGTTTAATATCTACTATATCAACAATGAGAAAGCCTCTGAAATTTCAATGTTGTTTGATAATCAGATAGTAGAAAAGATCACTCGCATCAAAAACACAGAATTAGCATTAGCGGGCGATGTAGATGCCACCACAGGTGCCGCTTCAAAAATCCCTGTCATTGGACAGTATTTACCCAGCGTAGATTTAAATGGCAATCTGTCTCATAATAGATCTAACCGAGTGGAAGATACCGTAAAGGTAGTAAGTTCTAAATCGACGATTCTTAAGCCCATTTATGAAAAAGCTAAAGAGGTACGTCGCTTAGATGATAGCAAGGTTGGAAACTTAGTAAAAATCAAAGATGTTTACCTTACTGTTGTGAATTCTGATGATGTCATGGCCACTAAAGCACTGATGAGTGGTTTAGTAAGTCAAGTTCCGGTTGAAGGCATTGGCAATATGAACTTTACTTCTCTTATGGAGGTAATGTTCAAAGGTTCGGCCTATGTTCTTTGCGGTGAGTTGCCACATAGATTTGGAACTAACGAACATATGATGCTCAAAATTCCCATGAGTGCTGAAAACGAGATGGAAAGCCAATACAGCATTTCAGATATTGAAATCGGCAAGGTTACCGTGCTTGGCATTTATCGAGGAGAATTTGAACGCTGTGATGTTGAACGAAAGATCAACCGAATGATGGCACTAAACGATAGCAGCAAAAAGAATCAGGAGCGGTCAATCGATATTCAAGACAGTGGCACGGATATTGAGGATGGTGTTCGAGAAGAGGATAAAAAGGCTATTCCGAATACTTCCGTTACGCAGGGCAAGGTTCATTACATTGATGTTATTGCAATTATTCAAGACCTCAATGTGTAGGTGATATTATGGACAGAGTAAGTATTTATGAATACGATCGAAAGAACCGAGAGCGTGTTGTTAAAGCAATTGAGGAAGCTGGCGGCCAAATATTAAGCTGGTCATTTTTTGCAAAGGATCAATCAAAGTTCGAACTCCCTACTGGCACACTCTCCGTCTTTATTGACTTGTCCTCTTTGTTTTACAACGAAGATCGTGCAGATTCGCTTATCGCTCCAGCAGAACTCATGATAAATGTTATTCAGAAAGAGCAATCTATTGCGCTGTACATTATCATCGAACGTCAATATAGCAAACAAGTTCGAGATCTGCTGTATTACAAAATTGATGAAGTCCTTGATCTTGAGAGTTTTCTTGAAATTGAAAAAGACCCCATCAAAAATATCGTTGATATTGATCAGCCTGGTTTTGATGGTATTTTAGATTTCTTAAACAATAACCTTTTTGGCAATGAGCTTTTCAAGAAACGTTTGAAAGAAGAGTTAACAAAGTATAGGCTTTTTAATCGCATTGGACAGCAGCCGATTTTCTCTGTTTTGATATGTGGTGCGTCCGGTATCGGTAAAACAGAAGTTGCAAGATTGCTTCATCAAAAGCTGGCGGCAGATGAACCGATGATTAAAATCAATTTTGGGAATTACAGTGCTCAAGACGCTCTAAACAGTTTGATTGGTAGTCCACGAGGATATATAGGCAGTAATAAAGGTGAATTGCCGGACAAGCTCATGCGTAGCCGAAGCAAGGTAATTCTGATAGATGAATTTGAAAAAGCGAGCAAGCCAGTTTATAACTTCTTCTTGCAGCTACTTGAAGAAGGTAAATTCACAGATTCCTTAGGGCGTGAGTATGACTTGGATAAATACATCATTGTTTTTACTTCCAACATGCCTAAAGAAAAAATCGGAGAATTCTTACCGCCCGAACTACGTTCCAGATTTAATTATAAATGCGCCTTTTGGCCTCTTTCCACAAAAGAAAAAGAACAATACGTGGCATTTAAGAGCGAACGTTATTTAGAGAAAATCAGGTGTGAATGTCCCAAGATAGATGCTTCGCTGAAGGCTTCTGATATAATAAACATCGATGTTTCACGCTATTCCAACATGCGTGATATTAATAGTGAAATAATGCGTCAAATCACAGACTCATTGTACGAGCAGATTGTTAAGTGAAAATATCAAATCGGCCGAGCAGCTAACTACTGCTCGGCCGATCGCCTTTATTTAGAAATCGTTATTCTTCCATGACTTCCAACATCATTCTGGCACCCAGCTTAAAGCCATTCTGGAATATCAGGCAATCTGTGATGGTTCGATACTCTCCTACGCAATCTGTGTACTTCTCAAACAGTTCTTTCTGCTCATCCGTCATGCTGGCACGGAGTTTTTCTTCGTTCCTGCAGATCAGCTCCTGCAACTTTTTGTACTCTTTGGAAGAAGTATCGTACTCTGTAGGCTCAATGTTGCCATACCAAAATTCTTCAAGTATTCTCATACCGCAACCTCCCCATAGATCATTTCCCGAAGGATGATTTCCTCGGCTCGATTGCGGATGCTGTTCATGGCTCCAACCCATGCCATCTGATTAGACGCTTTCAGTTCCTCGGTCACGCCCTCAGATGCCTTCATCTGTTTGATAATCAGGGACAAACGCTCCCGCACCTGCTCGTTCAGATCAGCGAGGTATGTCCAGAGCTGACCACTGAGGATCAGGTCATTGTAGAGGATTGGGCGATGCTCTTTGAGGTGGTCCTGGTGCATCCGTCCCCATTTACCAATGGGGCGCTGTTCCTCAGAGGACAAGGCAAGAACCGGAATATAGTAATCGCCAATGAGTTCATACCAAAGGCCATTGTTCTCATCATAAATGTGTTTCTGCATCTCAGTCATAGTATTGATCTCCTTATTCTGGTATTAGAATCGCAAGTCTGACTCTCTAGAAATATTGGTAAATCTTTGGTAAATTTGAGATCGAAACACAAAAAACGCTTAAAAACGGGGCTTATGAGACGATATGAGACTTTTTATCATGCCCGGTAAATCCTGCCGTGACAAACAAAAAGTATTTTAAGCATAAAGCC
>NXNN01000097.1_pt1 | contig 15329 bp, 8 predicted proteins | sample 2041041 | NCBI WGS metagenome assembly NXNN01 (sample SAMN07660617, study PRJNA407663) | chicken gut metagenome | isolation source: caecum content treated with Lincosamide | host: Gallus gallus domesticus | place: Czech Republic: Brno | collected 2016 | reverse complement strand
GTCTAACAGGATAGAGCCTTCGCTCTATGCAAAATACGACGTAAAGCGCGGACTGAGAGAGAGTAACGGCAAGGGCGTACTTTGCGGACTTACTGAAATTTCCGAAGTTACTTCCTGGAAGGAAGAAAACGGCAAGCGCACGGAAATACCGGGCGTACTGCGCTATCAGGGTTACGACGTAAAAGACCTTGTAAAAAACTGCATAGCTGAAAACCGCTTCGGGTTTGAAGAAACTGTTTATCTGCTTATATTCGGCAAACTTCCCAACAGAACGGAGTTTGAAGAATTTTCTGAAATGCTGGCGGAATTCAGGGTTCTGCCGCGCAACTTTGTGCGCGATATCATAATGAAGTCGCCCAGCAAGGATATGATGAATATGCTTGCGCGCTGCGTTCTGAACCTTTACAGCTACGACCCCGACCCCGACAACGTAAGCATATCCAATGTATTGCGCCAGTGCATACAGCTTGTGGCGCAGTTCCCCATGCTTGCAATTTATTCATACAGGGCATACCGCTACTACAACACCAACGACGGTTCGCTTATTATACACAAGCCTAACCCTTCGTATTCCACCGCGCAGAACATACTGCACATACTGCGCAAAGACAGCAACTTTACCGACCTTGAGGCAAAGGTGCTGGACATATCGCTCATTCTTCACGCCGACCACGGCGGCGGCAATAACTCCACCTTCACAACTCACGTGGTAACATCTTCCGGAACGGACACATACTCTTCAATGGCGGCATCGTTAGGCTCTTTGAAAGGTCCTAAACACGGCGGCGCAAACATAAAAGTTATGCAAATGATGCAGAACATAAAGGAAAACATTTCCGACTGGAAGGAAGACACCGTAACCGACTACGTAGATAAGATTTTAAAGAAAGAAACTTTCGACCACGCAGGTCTTATTTACGGTATGGGACACGCCGTTTACACCCTTTCCGACCCGAGGGCGGAAATTCTTAAGAATTACGCCGAAAAGCTGGCAGTTGAAAAGGGCAGGGAAGAAGAATTCCACCTTTACGAAACGGTTGAAAAGTCGGCAAAGAGGCTTATAAACGAACAGCACAAGCTTTCAAAACCCGTATGCGCAAACGTGGACTTCTATTCCGGTTTCGTATACTCTATGCTCAATCTGCCCACCGACCTGTACACCCCTCTGTTTGCAATATCAAGGGTTGGCGGCTGGAGCGCTCACCGCATGGAAGAGCTTATAAACGGCAACAGAATTATACGCCCCTCTTACCACTGCGTGAAACCCGACTTAGACTATATACCTATGTCTGAAAGGGAATAAAATCATAATTTAAGCCGCCCGCGCAAATTCTGCGCGGGCGGCTTTTTTATAAGTTTCAATTATTAAAGCTTTTTATTTCTTATCTAATTTGCTTTAAGCTTAAAATGCGCACAAAGCATTCGGTTAAAACTTTTATTCAAACTGGTTCTTGTTATCTTTAAAAAAATCAAACCAGGTGCGCACATTTTTAAGCTCCGTCCACTTTTTTATGCTTACGGGGTCGTCGTCCAAATCGTAAATGCGCGCCCCGCGCATTGAAAGAATGAAGGGCGAATGCGTGGCAATTATAAACTGACAGCCGTAAAAACGCGCGCTGTCGGAAAGAAAATCGCGCAGTTTTATCTGAAGGTCGGGAGCAAGGCTGTTTTCGGGCTCGTCGAGAAGATACAGCGCACCCTGCTTGATTTTCTGCGTAAAATAAAAATACGCGCTTTCTCCATTGGACTGTTCGCGAACGTTTTCAGCAAGTCGGCTTTTTACGTACGCCGACTGAGTTTTTCTGCGCGCGTCGCACGCATTTTTCAGCCGCTCGTAATCTTCGAGCGAAGTTACGCTGAACCTGTCGTACTTAGCGCGCGAATACTCTTCAAACAATTCGTCCCTGCGCGCGTCTACGCCGTCGTTAACGGCGCGTATATCGAGCATGTATGAAAACACATCGTCGCTTGTTATAACGGCGCTGTCCGCGGGTATGGCGCACTCTTTGCCGTAAGAGCACAAATTGAGGTAATCGGCATAAAACGACGAGCGGTTGTAAAGGCTTGCGCGCGAAAGTTTAAGCTTTTCGGCAATGACGTTGAGGGCTGTAGTTTTACCCGAACCGTTGCCGCCGTAAAGAATTGTTACTTCGGTAAAATTAAGTTCCGTAAGGGCGCGGCGCGAAAGCACAAAAAAAGGATACATCGTGTTGTAACACGTGCGCTTTACTTCATTAAGTCTGAAGTTGTACTCCGCATCCCAGTCGGGAAAGCGGAAAGATGATAGGTAAATCATTTGCGCCGTCCCCCTAAAATTAGTGCGGCAATATACCCCAATTAAAGCACGCAAGTTAAAATTGGTGCGGCAATATGCCCCAATCAACGGCATTTAAGCGCAGCCCCGCATTTATTATCTGATTGGCGAAAAAGAGCTTTCAAACACCTTATCGTTGAGATAAGAAAGCGCGCCAGTAAGTCCGAAAGATATATATTTTGCAACAAGACGCTGTCGCCGCGCGCCGTATTTTGCATTTATTGCAGTATCGCCATACTTTTCGTCGCCGAGAATGGGACAACCTATATGAGCCATATGCGCGCGTATCTGATGGGTTCTGCCAGTGTGCAGCTTTATCTGTACGAGCGCAAGCCCCTCTCCCCTTTCAAGCACTTTATACTCCGTAATTATGCGAACGTAACCAGCCCGCGGCACATCTGAAATTTTTACGAGCGAAGTTTTTTCGTCCTTGCAAAGGTATGCGGTAAGGCAATCTTCGTCCTTTCTGAACCCGTCCTTTACTAGGGCGAGATAGGTTTTCTTTATGCGGCGGTCCTTGAAAGCCGCTAAAAGCTCCTTTTCGGCGGCGCGGTTTCGGGCAAAAATTATAAGTCCTTCAGTGTTCCTGTCAAGGCGGTGCACGGCATAATATTCGCCGCTTGCGCACAGTTCGGAAAGAAGCCCCTCGGTAGAAACGCCCGAAAACTTGTCGCACACTATAATATTTTCGTCCGAATATATAACGTTATGACTGAGCTTGCCTTCCTGCGCGGGCGTAGTATAATATACGACTTCGTCCCCGACCGACACCTTTATATTTTTAGCCGTGCGCGCGCCGTTGACCTTTATGTCGCGCGAACGCAAAAGCGCCGCAAAGGCAAAACTGCCCTGCGGATAGCTTTCGTCAGTAAAGGTTTTTAAATCGGTTGCGCGATTAACGGTAAATTTTTTCATAATCAAATTATAAAAGAAAGTATGAAATGCGCTGCATATGAGGCAAGCAAAGCGCATACAAGCTGAATAAAAAAGTATTTTAAGGAAGTTTTGAAACCTATTTCTCTGCACGAAGCGGAAAAAGCCGAAACGCAAGCGGGACAGGTTAAAATAAATACGCTTGCCGCAATACCCGAAGCCATGTCCAGCCCCGCGCCTTCTGGCATAAGCATGCCGATTGTGGCGGCTACATTTTCCTTTGCGGCGAAACCCGAAATCATTGCATAAGCAAGACGCCAGTCGTTAAGCCCCATTGCACGGAAAAAAGGCAGAATTATTCGGCTTAAGCCTGCAAGCATGCTGTCTTCAATTGCGCAAGGTGAAAACGTTATGGTATAGTTGGAAAGCACCCAGCTTACAACACAAAACAGCATTACTACGGTTGCTACCTTAATTATAAACCCTTTTATGTGAAAATACAACTTTTTTAGTACTACGGCGGGCGACGGGAGCGACACGGGAGCGACTTCGGACAAAAGCTCCTCATCCCCTCTGCCGTTGAGGCGGCAGGCTATCATTGCTATTGCCACCCCCGCAAAATACAGCGCGCTGATAGCGGGAAAAGGATTTTTGAACAGCGGCGAAAGCAAAGTTAAAAACACAGGCATTTTTGCGCCGCACGGTATGTAGGCGAGCACGGCTATGGCGCGCTTTTGGGTGGAACGCGAAGTGAATCCGCGCGTTGTGAGTATTGCCGCCGCCGTACAACCGAAACCAGATATAAGCGAAAACGCCGCCCTGCCCGAAAGTTTTACCTTTTGAAATACTCCGTCCGTAACGAACGACAGTGCAGACATTACCCCGCTTTCGTCGAGAAGGGTGAGAAACAGAAAGAGCACGGTAAGCTGCGGAATAAAGGAAAGCACTCCGCCCGCGCCGCCTATAATGCCGTCGCAGACGAGCGAACGCACCTTGCCTTCGGGCAGCACCGATTTTACCGCGCCGCCAAGTTTTACCGATATAAGCTCTTCGGTAAGACCTTTAAGAGCATCGCCCGGCATTTCGGGGAAAAATGCCGTAAAAAACATAAAAAGTACTGCGACAATAAAAAACGCAAGGGCAAAATATCTGTTATAAAACAGCTTTTCCGCGCGCGTCAAAGTGCAATTGCCCCCGTAATATGCCGCATCCAATCGGCTTTTTGAATTTGAAGATGCAGGCGACGCCTTTTGAATGGCTGACGGGTCTTTTAAAATTCGCTTAAGCTCTTTTATATCGCAAGCGACAGGCACGCCAAGCAAGCGCGAAAGTTCCGCCGCATCGAGCCTGCCTCCGCGCCTTTTAAGCTGTTTTAGCTTGGTAACATAAATAACCGTGCGCTTGTTCATTGAAAGAATTGTGCGCGTAAGCGCAAGCGAATTTTTAAGCGTAAGCCCGTCCGCTACGTTAATTACAACATCGGCGGACTTAATTTCTTTTGCGGCGCAATCTTCTTCCATGGAATAGGGGTTGAAAGAGTACATGCCCGGCACGTCCACATAAGTTACTCCGCCGTAAGTTTTGCTTGCGGGGCGGGTTGTAACGCCGTGCCAGTTGCCCGTTTTAAGTTTGCTTTTGGTAAGGGCGTTAAAAAGCGTGGTTTTGCCCGCATTGGGGTTGCCTGCAAGAACAATTTTCACTTTTTTACCTCTATTTTCTGCGCTATAGTTCTGCGGGCGGCAAGCCTTACAGAACCGCATTGCAAAAGCACGCTGCTTTTAAACAGCGACCAGCCGAGAACGGAAACTTGTCTTCCGCGCGTAAAGCCTAACGAAAACAATCTTTCCGCCGCCGCTCCGCTTGCCCCCACCTTTACAATCTCCGCGACTTCGCCCGCGGTCAAATCGAGTACAGTCATACTTATAAAGTATGAAAGCGCCGCGTAAGGTATACCTTACGCGGCGCTTTAAATATTTATTTTACCGTATATGCCGTACGCAGTAACGCCTGACCGTTGCGGCAAAGCAAAACTGCGCTTACTCTTTAAATCGGCAATTACTTTTTGGCAAGGGCAATAACAGCTTTATCACCATTTATATTCTGCTCTTTTGCGAACGCGCCTTCGGGGGCTTCGCCCTCATTAACGCTGTCTGCAAGCACGTCTTTTGCAAAGTTTGCTTCCCTTAGCACTTTTGCAGCCCTGCCTTCCGCCTTGAAGTATACCAAAATTCTGTCAGTAACTTCAAAACCTGCTTCCTTGCGCATATTCTGTATCTTGGATATGATTTCGCGCTCAACGCCCTCGTCTATAAGCTCTTCGGTGAGCACGGTTGAAAGCGCAACGGTAACACCCTTATCCGACTGAGCGACGAAACCGTTTGCGCTGTCGGAGAATACCTGCAAGTCTTCAAGCACGAGGCTTACGCCGAGGTCTTCTATTACATATTCGCCGTTCTTTCTGATTGCGTCGAGCACCTCTTCGGGGTTGCATTCGGCGAGGAATTTGGATATTGCGCCGAGCTGTTTGCCGTACTTGGGACCGAGCGTTTTAAGCTGAGGCTTTAACCTGTGCTTTATATACAGCGACGCGTCGTTTGCTATCGTCATTTTCTTGACGTTGAGTTCTTCAAGCACAATTGCCTTTTCCTCTTCGGAAAGGTTCAAAGGCTTTTCGGATACAACCACCATTTCGGCGAGCGGCTGACGGTTTTTAAGGTTGCCCGCATTGCGCGCAGACCTGCCGTTAACCACTATATTCAGAACGCCTTCCATACCGCGCTCAAGCTCGGCGTCGATAAGGCTTTCGTCGGCTTCGGGGAAGCGGCACAGATGAACGGACGCAGGCGCGTCCTTATAGAACTCGGGTACAAGGTTGAGGTACATCATTTCCGCGACGAAAGGCGTGTAAGGCGCGGTTACCTTTGCAAGAGTAACCAAAACGGTGTAAAGCGTGGTATATGCCGCAGCTTTGTCTTCCGTCATTTCGCTGCCCCAGTACCTTTCGCGGCAACGGCGCACGTACCAGTTGGAAAGCACGTCGGCAAAGTCCTGTATAGCGCGCGAACTTTCGGTAATTTCGTACCTTGCGAGGTGCTCGTCTACGAGCTTTACAAGGCTGTTGAGCTTTGAAAGTATCCACTTGTCCATAAGCGACAGCTTGCAGTCTTTCAAAGAATATTCGGCGGGATTGTACTTATCTATTTCGGCGTACAGCGTGAAGAACGCGTAAGTGTTCCACAGCGTGCCGAGGTATTTGCGCTGAGCTTCAGAAACCGCCTCTTCGTAGAAGCGCGAAGGCAGCCAGGGTGCCGACGAAGTGTAGAAATACCAGCGAACGGCGTCTGCGCCCTGCTTATCGAGCACCGTCCAGGGGTCAACTACGTTGCCCTTGTGCTTGGACATCTTTATGCCGTTTTTATCGTTGACGTGGCCTAAAACTATGCAGTTTTTGAAAGGCGCAGTGCCGAACAGTATGGTATTTACCACAAGAAGGGTATAGAACCAGCCGCGGGTCTGGTCCACTGCCTCGGATATGAAGTCGGCGGGGAAAGTTTCCTTGAAAAGGTCGGCATTTTCAAACGGGTAATGGTACTGCGCGAAGGGCATTGAACCGGAGTCGAACCAGCAGTCGATAACTTCGGGAGTGCGCTTCATCGCGCCGCCGCACTTGGGACACTTGCAGGTCAGGTTGTCGAGGTAAGGACGGTGAAGCTCTATATCCTTATCTGCGGGTATTCCGCACTTTTCTTTGAGTTCCTTTTTAGAGCCTATTACCTCTATTTCGCCGCAGTCGGGGCAAATCCATACGGGAAGGGGCGTGCCCCAGTACCTGTCGCGGGAAAGACCCCAGTCTATAACGTTTTCAAGGAAGTTGCCCATTCGGCCTTCCTTAATGGTATCGGGCATCCAGTTTACAGAGCGGTTTGAAGCTTTGAGCTGTTCCTTTACCTTTGTAACCTCTATAAACCAGCTGGAGCGCGCGTAATACAAAAGCGGAGTATCGCAGCGCCAGCAATGGGGATAGTCGTGCTCGAAGGGAACAACTTTAAATAAGCTACCCTGCTTTTCAAGCATTTCGATTATAAGCTTATCTGCCTTTTTGGCAAAAAGTCCGTTAAGAGCTGCAAACCTTTCGTCGAAGCAGCCGCGCTCGTTTACAAGCTGAACGACGGGAAGATTGTAGCGTTTGCCAACCTTATAGTCGTCCTCGCCGAACGCGGGAGCGATGTGAACGACGCCCGTGCCGTCGCCCATAGTTACGTAGCCGTCGCATACAACGTAGTGCGCTTTGAGCGGCGCGCTTGCGGGGGATATGCGCTTAACTTCGGCGGTAGTTTCGGTAAAGAGAGGTTCATATTCCAGTCCCTCCCACTCCTTGCCGCTCTTTTCGGCGATTATTTTGTAATCTTCAAAGAAGTTATTCACAAGCGCCTTGGCAAGGATATACCTTACGCCGTCGCTCTCTATTTCAACATAGGGCTCGTCGGGATTCATGCAGAGCGCAACGTTTGAAGGAAGCGTCCAGGGCGTAGTTGTCCACGCGAGGATGTAGCGGTTTTCTTCGCCCTTAACTTTAAAGCGAGCCACTACCGAATTTTCCTTTACGAGCTTATAGCCCTGCGCAACCTCGTGCGAGGAGAGCGCCGTGCCGCAGCGGGGGCAATAGGGCACGATTTTATGGCCTTTATACAAAAGTCCCTTTTCGTGCATGGTTTTAAGCGCCCACCACTCCGATTCTATATAATTATCGTCGTATGTTACGTAAGGGTTTTCCATATCCGCCCAGTAACCTACGCGCTCGGACATTCTTTCCCACTCGCTCTTGTACTTCCATACGGACTGCTTGCACTGCTTTATGAAAGGTTCGATGCCGTACTTTTCGATATCCTGCTTGCCGTCCATGCCGAGCAGTTTTTCAACTTCGAGTTCTACGGGCAGACCGTGAGTATCCCAGCCCGCTTTTCTTAAAACGTGCTTGCCCTTCATGGTCTGGTAACGGGGAATGAGGTCCTTCATTACGCGCGTCAAAATATGTCCGATATGCGGCTTGCCGTTTGCCGTAGGGGGACCATCGTAGAAAGAAAACTCCTCCGCGCCCTCATTGCTCTTTACCGACTTTTCAAAAATGTCGTTTTTCTTCCAGAATTCGGCGATTTCCTTTTCCCTTTCGGGGAAGTTAAGGGTTGTGTCCACCTTCTTATACATAAAAAAATTCTCCTTGCGGCGGTAAAAAAATAAAGCGCCCGTTATTTCGGACACCGAAAACGAGTGCTTTTAAACCACCAAAACAAACTAATATTTGCCATAACTTGTAACGGGTTATGAAACCGTATCCGCATACTTGCGGCTTTTGCCGCGTTCCGCAGATAAGCTGGGAGGTGATATCCTTTGCGCGCGCCTGCTTCCTTGCACCGGACGGAAGCTCTCTGTAAGGGTTGGCGGAAAGGCGGTTGTCCTCCGTAATAGCCTTTGATATTTAATTTTACGTTATTATTATACAAAACCCGTAAAATTTTGTAAAGCGTTTTGAAGGCATTTGCCGCGCCGCAAAAATCAGAGCGGTATTGCCGCGGCGGCATTTATGTCAAGGTCGGAAAAATTGCCCGCCATATACTGGTTGAGCCCTTCCGAAGCTATCATTGCGGCGTTGTCCGTGCAGTACTTCTTTTCGGGAAGAACGAGCGTAAGACCCGACCTTCTGCACGCCGCTGCAAGCGTTTTGCGCAGATATTCGTTTGCAATTACTCCGCCGCCCGCCGTTACCGTTTTAACGTTGTAACGCCTTGCAAGCTCCACAGTCTTTTTTACGAGCGGGTCGATTGCCGCGCACTGGAAGGACGCCGCCACGTCGGCAGCGTTGAGCTGTTCTCCCCTCTGCTCTGCGTTGTGGCAATAATTTATAACCGCCGTTTTAAGTCCGCTGTACGAAAAGCGCAGCGATGTTGAATTTTTTACGAGCGCCGACGGAAATTTTATTGAAGGGTTGCCGCCTTGCGCAAGCTTCTGCACGGAAGGTCCGCCGGGGTAAGGCAAGCCGAGAACGCGCGCGCATTTATCGAACGCTTCGCCCGCGGCGTCGTCTGAAGTTGCGGCGAGCACCTCAAATTTTGTGAACGACGAGGTGTAAAGTATGGCGGTGTGTCCGCCGCTTGCAAGCAGCGTTATGAAAGGCGGCTTTAAGTCGGGTTTATCCAAATAAGCCGCGGATATGTGCCCGCGAATGTGGTTTACCGCTATAAACGGAACGTTGAGCGAGTAGGCGAGAGCCTTGGAAAAAGAAAGCCCTACCAAAAGCGCGCCCAAAAGCCCCGCGCCGTAAGTAGCCGCCACGCAGTCAACGTCCGAAGGCTTCAGCCCCGCGTCTTCCAAGGCGAGGCGACACACCTCGTCCACCGCCTCGGTGTGCATTCTGGAGGCGATTTCGGGCACGACTCCGCCGTATTTTGCCTGCTCTGCCGCAGACGATATTATGCGGCTGGAAAGTATTCTTCTGCCGCGAAGCACGGCGCACGCCGTTTCGTCGCAGCTGGATTCCATGCCCAGTATTATCGGATTTTGTTTTATAACGAATTTGCTTTTATCGTACATATAAAAAACCGAAGTGCGGCGCGCAGCGCCGCACATTAATTTACGTATGAACCGCGCAAAGCTGCGCGTAATTTTGCCGCAGAATACCCGCCGCACACAAAAATAAGCTTGCGTGCAGACAATTCATAGGCATATATGGCCGAACCAACGATATTTTATTGCGTCAGATTGTGCCGTCGTAAGGAGCGCTGAAGCCATCGGGGTCGACGGGATTTTCAACCTTTTCTTCCGCCAATGCCGCGGGCTGTTCTGCCGAGGGCGAAACCGCGGGAACGGGACCGCCTGCAACATATGCCTGAACGAGCGCGTTTACATCGTTGGCTATATCTACGGCATAACCTAAAGCTTCGGTGCAGGGCTTCTTTAAGAAAGTACCCTCGCGCAGGGCAAAATTGAGCATATATATTATCTTCTGCGCGCATTTTACAAGGTCGATAACCTGCTGGGTGCGCATTGAACGCGTGGGCAGATAATCAACCGCGCAAACGCCCGCGCCGAGGTCGGCAGAAGCTTCTACCAGCTGCGAAAACAATATCTGCGCGTTGCGCCTGCCGTTTATCGCAGTTCCGAGCGACATAATCTTGCCGGAAAGAGCAAAACACTTGCCCGCTATGTTCATTTTTGCTGACATAATAATCCCCTCCGAATTGTATTAAAAACGCGGAACGCATTCCGCATCAAATTTCAAATAAACGCGGCTATGGATAGCAATAATTTGCCGTACACCCGCATATATCCCCGAACGAACAAGCGCACGGAAACTTATTATCAGCCCGCTTTTTTAAGATAGTCTATAATAAAGCCCTGAATATCTCCGTCCATTACCGCCTGAATATCAGTCATTTCGTAGCCCGTGCGGTGGTCTTTTGCAAGAGTATAAGGGCAGAATACGTAAGAGCGTATCTGGCTGCCCCACTCTATCTTTTTGATTTCGCCCTTAAGCTCGGCGTCAGCCGCTTCGCGCTCTGCAATCTGGCGCTCGATAAGCTTTGCGCGCAGATACTGGAAGGCCATGGCTTTGTTCTGAAGCTGGCTTCTTTCGTTCTGGCAGGTTACCACTATGCCCGTAGGGAAGTGAGTTATGCGGATAGCCGTTTCGGTTTTGTTTACCTTCTGACCGCCCGCGCCAGACGAACGGTATACGTCTATGCGGATATCTTCGTCGCGGATTTCAACTTCGCCTTCGTCATCGACTTCGGGCATTACTTCAAGCGAAGCAAACGAGGTGTGGCGGCGCTTGTTGCTGTCGAAAGGGGAAATGCGCACAAGTCTGTGCACGCCCTTTTCCGCCTTCAAAAAGCCGTAGGCGTTTTCGCCTTCCACCTTGAAGCTTACGCTTTTTATGCCCGCTTCGTCGCCGTCTTCGCGGTCGAGTTCGGTAACCTTGAAGCCCGACTTTTCGCAGTAGCGCTGATACATGCGGTACAGCATCTGCGTCCAGTCGCACGCTTCCGTGCCGCCTGCGCCCGCGTGAAGACTTAAGATTGCGTTATTGGCGTCGTACTTACCTTTAAGAAGCGCCTTTATGCGCATCTCTTCGATATCGTCTTCCGCCATTTTAATCATATTTTCAAGTTCGGGCACAAGACTTTCGTCGTCGGCCTCTTCTATGAGGTCAACAAAAGCCTGAGCATCCTTAAGGGCATTTTCGCCTTTCTGGTAGGCGGCAATTTTGCCCTCTATCAAGGAAATTTCCCTGCCGATATGTTTGGATTTTTCCAGATCGTTCCATACTTCGGGTTTTTCCTGTTCGGCTTTAAGCTCTTTAAGCTTTTCGCCTATGTTGTCAATATCGAGGGCGTACTTAGCCTCGGCAAGCGTTTCCGAAAGCGATTTGAGCCTCAATCTGTAATCGTCTGCTTTGAACATAAAACTCTCTTGAATACTGTCTTTTGCCCGAAAAATACGGGCACTTAATGCCGCGCCGCTACATTCTGCGGCGCAGCAAGCAGCGCCCGCAGAGCGGGCGGCTTTTTAAATTGCACCTGTAATATGCCGCAATTAACGGCAAGAAAAATTACTTGTGGTCATTCCAGTAGCAGCAGTCTTTATACTTTTTGCCGCTTCCGCAAGGGCAGGGGTCGTTGCGACCTACTTCCTTCTTTTTGGAACGGACAAAGGGGTTCTGCTTGCCTGTGGGGTCGGGAGTGAATTCCTGAGGACGCATTGAAAGTCCGCCTGCGCCGGGCATGGGAACGCGCTGCACGTTTGCAGGTTTTGCTTCGGGTGCGGGCTGAGCGGGCTGTTCTGCAGGTTTTTCTTCCGCCTCTGCTTCAGGCTTTGCCTGATTTTCTGCGGGAAGCTGCTGAGCAACAGGTTTAGCGGGCGCAGGAGCGGGTGCGGGTCTGCCCATAGGCATTCCGGGGCGCACGCGCACTATTCTGCCCTTTAAAAGGCGGGATATTGTTATGGTCTGGACGCGCTCTATCATTTCGGTGAACATCTCGTAACCTTCCTGCTTGTAGGCGATTACGGGGTCCTGCTGAGCGTAACCGCGCAGGCCTATGCCTTTGCGGAGCTGATCCATAGCGTCGATATGGTCAATCCAGTTGCGGTCAACGCTTCTTAAAAGTTCGTTGCGCTCTATCTGGTGGTAGTCAACCTGACCGTGGGTATCGTTTTTGATGTTTACTATCTTCTGTTCGTAAGCGGCGATGACTTCCTTGGAAATCTTCTTTATCGCCATTTCGTAATCCCAGTGCTCGAGCATGTCGCGCGTGATTTCAAACGTGCACTCGTCGGGGTATACTTTAACTTTAAGCGCTTCGTTGAGAGCGGCTTCGTCCCACTTTTCGGGCATTGCGTCGGTGTTTACAGTTTCGCTTACTATCTTTTCCACATAGTCGGGAATATACTTGAGCATCTGGCTGTGAACATCTTCGCCCTTGAGAACTTTAAGACGCTCGCCGTAGATTGTTTTACGCTGTTCGTTCATTACTTCGTCGTACTGCAGCGTGCGCTTTCTTATGGCGAAGTTGCGGCCCTCTATCGCTTTCTGCGCGTTTTCTATGCTGTGCGAAAGCATTTTGGACTGAAGGCACTGGTCGTCGTCGAGTTTGAATGCGTTGTAAATGGACTTGATTCTTTCGCCGCCGAAACGCTTTGCAAGGTCGTCTTCGAGCGATATATAGAATATGGAAACGCCGGGGTCGCCCTGTCTGCCTGAACGGCCGCGGAGCTGGTTATCTATACGGCGGCTTTCGTGCCTTTCGGTACCTATTATGCAAAGACCGCCGGCCTCTATAACCTTTACCTTTTCTGCGTCCGTTTCAGCCTTGAATTTGGCATAAAGTTCGGCGTAGCGGTCGCGCGCGGTCTGCTCTTCTTCGGTGAACTGTCTGTCGGCGTAAGAGATTGCCACTTCTATCATGTCGTGGTCGTAGCCCTCTTCCCTCATGCGCTTTTTTGCAAGGTATTCGGGGTTGCCGCCGAGGAGAATATCGGTACCGCGGCCCGCCATGTTGGTGGCTATGGTAACGGCGCCGAACCTGCCCGCCTGAGCTACTATTTCAGCCTCGCGCTCGTGGTTTTTGGCGTTGAGGATGTTATGCTTAATGCCGTTGCGCCTTAAAAGACGGGAAATTTCTTCCGACTTGTCAACCGTTACCGTACCTATAAGTATAGGCTGGCCTTTGGTGTGGCGCTCAACTATTTCGTTGACTATAGCGCGCTTTTTACCCTCTACCGTAGAGTAAATCATATCGGCATAGTCTTTGCGCTGTACGGGTTTGTTGGTAGGAATTTCAACTACGTCGAGCGAGTATATGGTACGGAATTCCGCTTCCTCTGTTTTTGCCGTACCCGTCATGCCCGAAAGCTTATTGTAAAGGCGGAAATAGTTCTGGAAGGTTACGGTTGCGTGAGTCTTGTTTTCGTTGCGGACCTTAACGTGTTCCTTTGCCTCTATCGCCTGATGCAGACCGTCGGAATAGCGTCTGCCGTGCATAAGACGACCGGTGAACTCGTCAACTATCATGATTTCGCCTTCGTTGGTAACGATGTAGTCCTCGTCGCGCTTGAAAAGCTCGTGCGCTTTGAGCGCCTGCTGTATATGATGGTTGAGGTCGGCGTTTTCGATATCGGCAAGATTTTCTATGCCGAAGAATCTTTCTGCCTTTTCCGCGCCCTTTTCGGTTATGGTAACCGACTTTTCCTTGCGGTCGATAATATAGTCCCAGTTTTCCATTTCCTGGATGATAGCGGCAAGACGGTCGTTAGCCTCCTGCTCTTCCTTGGAAAGCTCGCCCTTTTTGCGGCGCGTGGGGGCTTTCTTTTCAGCGTCCTTTTTATCGTCGTCGAAACCGCCCGTAAGAGTGCGGACGAACCTGTCCACATCCTCGTAAAGTCTGGAGCTTTCGCCGCCCCTGCCAGAAATTATAAGAGGGGTACGCGCTTCGTCTATAAGAATGGAGTCGACTTCGTCGATTATGCAGAAGTTGAGCTCGCGCTGAACCATTGCCGCGATAGAAGATTTAAGGTTGTCGCGCAGGTAGTCGAAGCCGAGTTCGTTGTTGGTGCCGTAAACGATGTCGCAGGCGTATGCCTGTTTCTTCTGGTTGTCGTCCATTCCTGGAACGACTACGCCTACGGTAAGACCCATGAATTTATGAACTTTGCCCATCCACTCGGCGTCGCGCTTTGCAAGGTAATCGTTTACGGTTACAATGTGTACGCCCTTTCCGGTAAGCGCGTTGAGGTATGCGGGCAACGTGGAAACGAGCGTTTTACCTTCACCGGTGCGCATTTCTGCAATACGTCCCTGGTGCAGGCAGATGCCGCCCATTATCTGAACGTGGAAATGCTTCATTTTAAGAACGCGCCAGCTTGCCTCCCTTAAAGCGGCGAACGCGTCGAACATAATATCGTCAAGCGTTTCGCCTGCGGCGAGCCTTTCTTTCAAAACGCGCGTCTGGTCTTTGAGCTGCTCATCGGTCATGCTCGAGTATTTAGGTTCAAGCTCCTCTACCTTAAGGGCAAGCTTGTTAAGCTTTTTTGCTGCCTGCCTGCTGTCGGAGCCGAGAATATAGCTGATAAGTCCCATTTAAACTCCTTAAACCGTTAAAGAAATCTTATGCGGAAAACCGGTCTGCCCCGCTCGCACGGCGCGGAACGTTATAATCCGCTTAATATTTTACTACATTACAGGCGTTAAGTGCAATCTTTTTTTGCAAAAAACGCAATATTTTTGTTAAGAAAGGTAAAATATGGCGCGGCGCGCGCAAGCTTTTGCGCGCGCCGCGCCCTTTTACATTATAAACCGCTAAATTATAATCAAATCATATTACTGCCATATTACATTCTACCGCGCATTGCGTCAGAGCGGAAAACCACCCGCCGGTTTTTCAGAAAACGCAGGGCGTTCATAAGGAAAGCAGTGATGCTCTCTCCGCCGATCCCGATGAGGGATACCATGGCCGCCGGAAGGGCAGTCATGCACAGGATGATGATGCGGGTAGTCAGGGAAAACGGCAGGTGGACCACCGGCACCCCGATCAGCAGGGCGAAAATAATGGCTTCAATGGCATTGCGGATGTCAAAGGTGCCGTTTAAGATC
>NXNN01000096.1_pt1 | contig 15363 bp, 14 predicted proteins | sample 2041041 | NCBI WGS metagenome assembly NXNN01 (sample SAMN07660617, study PRJNA407663) | chicken gut metagenome | isolation source: caecum content treated with Lincosamide | host: Gallus gallus domesticus | place: Czech Republic: Brno | collected 2016 | reverse complement strand
TGTGCGAAGTATTCGGAAAGCCCCGGCATCTTCACGCTCTCCGCGTACAGGCCTTCCAGGGGCAGAAACATCACCGCAAAGTCGGCGGTCAGCGGCGGGCGGATGTACTTTTTCGCAATGGTGTCCGCCTGCAATTTGAGCGCCCGTTCGAGGTTTTTCTGCGCGCGCTCCGCCGCCTCCTTGTCCCCCGAATCCCCCGCGTCGATGAGGCGGCGGTATTCCTCGATGGGGAATTTGCTGTCGATGGGCAGGTACACCGTCTCCCCGCCCGAGGGGAGCAGGACGGCGTACTCGACCACGTCGTTCGAGAGGGGATCGATGCGCACGTTCGCGCGGTACTGCGCGGGGGAGAGCATCTGTTCGAGCAGGGCGGAAAGCTGCACCTCGCCCCATGTCCCGCGCAGCTTTACGTTGGTGAACACCTTTTTGATGTCCGCCACGCTCCCCGCCAGCTGCGCCACTTCGCCGATGCCCTTGTACACCGCCTCCAGCCGCTCGTTGATGATGGAATAGCTCTTGTTCAGCCTGTTTTCGAGGGTGGAGGAGAGCTTTTCGTCCACCGTCTGGCGGATCTGTTCGAGGTTGTGCGCGTTCTGCTCGGTCATGTACTTGATTTCGCCCGCCACGACCCGCTGAATTTCGGAGAGCCGCCGTTCCGTCGAGGCGTTGAGCGTTTCCAGCTTTTCGGCGATGCCTTTCAGGTTCCCGTTCTGCTGTTTCGCCATAAAATCGAGGTAGTCGCGGCTCGCGTGCGCGTTCTGCTCCACGATGTAGTGCACCTGCCCCAGCAGCTGTTCGAGCCGCGCCGTGTCAACATTTTGCGGGGACGTATGCCCGTTTTTCTGATTTTTCAGCACCAAGAGGCTCACGACGAGCGCGAGCGCCGCGCACACCGCCGCGATGACCGAAAATATGAGTTCCATGGTCTATTCCCCCCTGTCCGTCTGTTTGGCGAGCCTTGCCGCCTCCGCGAGGAGGGCGGATTTTGTGTTCCGCGCGCCGTCCTGCGCGCACCAGAGCAGCAGTTTGTTTAAAATTTCGCCCGTCTTCGGCGCGGGTACGATCTCTTTCAGCTCGTTGCCGCGCACGGCGAGCTGTTTCAGGGTGAAGGGCACCCCCTCCGCCTCCATCTCGCTGCGGATGTTCTCCCACTTTGTGATGGTGGGGCAGACGTTCAAATCGTCCTTGCAGCCCGAATAGTCCGCTTGTTTCAAAAGGAGCAGAGGCTCGTACACGTCGTAATTTTTCACGATGAAGGCGCGGATCTTGCCCGCGCGCGCCTTGCCGTCCAAATCGTACATGTGCAGGGCGGTCAGGCGGCAAACGGTATCCGTCAGCTTTTTGGGCGCCTTCAGCCGCTCCAGAACTTCCCGCGCGATCCTTTCGCCGTACATATCGTGCCCGTGGTATTTGCCCGTCGCGCGGTAGGCGGCGGGCTTGCCCACGTCGTGCAGGAGGGCGGAAAAGCGCACCCGCGCGTCCGAATACTTGCACGCGCGCAGGGAATGTTCGAGCACGTCGTGCGCGTGGAAGTCGGCGCGCTGGGGCATGCCTTTTCCCGCCGCCAGCTCGGGCAGGATGTAGTTGAGCACGTCGGTGCCCTCCAACAGTTTTAGCCCGTCGTAGTGCGCAAAGCGCACGCCGTACTTTTCGTCCGCGTGCAGGATGAGCGTCAGCTCGGCGAGGATGCGCTCGGCAGAAATTTTGGAAATGAGCGCGGCGTTGAACTTCGCGCCGAAGATGCACGCAAGGTCGGGCGCAAACCCCAGCTGCGCGGCAAGGCGCGCCAGCCGCATCAGCCGCAAACCGTCCTCCGAGAACACCTCGTCCGCGTCGCGGGTGGCAGAAATCGTCCTGCTTTCGATGTCCTTCACCCCGCCGAGCGGGTCGACGATCTCGCCCGTGCGGATGTCGTAATACACGGCGTTGCACTTGAAATCCCGCCGCAGTGCGTCCGTGCGGATGTCCGTCGTGAACTCGATGCTCGCGGGCGCGTGCTCGCCGCGGCGGTACTTGTCGGTGCGGAAGGAGGTGAACTCCATCTTCACCTTCCCGTCCGTCAGGTTCACGGTGCCCGTGTTTTTGTATGCGCCGTTCACAATCAGCCCGCACTCCTCGGCGAGGGCGGAAAATCGCTCGGCGGAAACGGGCGCGCAGATGTCCCAGTCCTGCGAGGAGGGGAGGTTTGCGAGCGCGTCGCGCACCGCCCCGCCCACGACGTAGAGGGGGAACTCCGCCCTCTGCGCGAGCGTATTCAGTTTTTCGGGTACGGAAAGAAGCATAGGCATAGATAATACACCGTATCAGAATTTATTAGCGTCTATTATTATACTATAATTTCAACCTGTTTGCAATTTAATTCGCTTTCTGCTATAATAATACAGTAATTTACGAGTGAGAGGGCATACAAGTTGCTGAACATCATCTTAAACCCCAATTCGGGGGAAGGGAAAAAACGCAGACTGCAGAGGGCTGCGCTCGAGCGCTTCCGCGCCCGCGGTCAGGCTCTGCGCGTTTTCGAAACGGAAAAGGCGGGCCAGGCCATCCACCTCGCGCACGATCTCACGCAGGAGGCGGAGGGCGACGTCATCGTCGTCGGCGGAGACGGCACCCTGCACGAAGTCGTCAACGGCTTCACCAACTTCGATAAATGCGCGCTCGGTCTCATTCCCACGGGCACCGGCAACGACTTTGCCGCGGCGGCGGGCATCCCGCTCGACCCCGTCAAGGCAGCCGACCTCATCCTCGATTCGCAGCCGCAGTACACCGAATACATGCAGATGCCGCAGGGCGTGCGCGGCATCAACGCCGTCGGCACGGGCATCGACGTGGAAATTTTACAGCGCTGCCGCTCCTCCAAGATCCTGCGCGGCAGGTTCCAGTATCTCATCAGCCTGATTATTTCCCTCATCAAGTTCAAAAATTATAAGATGCGCACCCTCGTGAACGGCAAGGAGGGGAATTACAACGCCCTCATCGCCTGCGTGGGCAACGGCTACCGCATCGGCGGCGGCATCCGCATGTGCCCCGCGGCAAAGCTCGGCGACGGGCTTTTGGATTTCGTCGTCGTGGACGACGTGAAAAAGCTGCGCGTTCCGCCCGCATTCGTCAAACTCATGAAGGGCAAAATCCTCGAAGAGCCGTTCACCCGCTTCGAGCGCGCCGAACACGTCGAGATCTATCCCGAAAAGGATCTCATCATCCAGGTGGACGGGGAGCTGTACGAAGGGCTTCCGTTCATCGTAGACATCGTAAAAAATAAACTCAGAATGTTCCGCAAATAGCGAAAGGGCAGTTTTTTCGTATACGTTGCAAAAAAACCGGAACGGTGTTCCGCCGAACCGCCCGAAGTCCGCTCTGCGCGAACTGCAAAGGAGGCCGCATGGAATACGTCTATCTGTTGCTCCTGCTCGGCGTGGTCGTCGCGCTGTGCATCTTCATCAACCGCGTCACGGATAAACTGAAAATTCCCTCGCTGCTGCTGTTCATCGGCCTCGGCATGGTGTTCGGCGTTCTGCTGCGCCCGCAGATCGGCAACTTTACCGACTATAACTTCGGCAACATCGTCTGCTCCGTCTGCCTCGTGTTCGTCATCTTCTACGGCGGATTCGGCACCAACTTCAAGGAGGCGAAACCCGTCGCGCCGCAGGCGCTCCTGCTGTCGTTTGCCGGCACCGCGCTCACGGCGGGCATCGTCGGCGTGTTCGTCTATTACGTCTTTCAGCTGCTACCCTTCTTCGGGGGCGGCATCGGCTGGGCGGAGAGCATGCTCATCGGCTCGGTCATCTGCTCGACGGACGCCGCCTCCGTCTTCAATATCCTGCGCTCGCGCAGGCTGAATTTAAAGTACGGCACCTCGTCCATGCTCGAAATGGAGTCCGGCTCGAACGACCCGATGTCGTACATGCTTACCGTCGTGTTCACCGCCGTCATCGCCGCGCAGTACGGCATTTCCGGCTCGGCGTCTATGTCGGCGGGGGAAATCGCCGGCATGCTCTTTTCGCAGGTCGGATTCGGCGCAATCTTCGGGGTAGGATTCGGATTTGCGGGCATTTACCTCTTGCGCAGGTTCTCGGGCGACGGCGGTCAGCGCGGCGCGATTTTCATCTTCGCGCTCGCCCTCATCACCTACGCGCTGCCCACCCTGCTCGGGGAGATCACGGGCGTTTCGTGGCTGGCGGGCAACGGCTACCTCGGCGTGTATATCTGCGGCATCATGCTCGGCAACGCGCGCATCCCGCAAAAAAAAGACTGCGTCCGCTTCTTCGACGCGCTCACGGGCGTCGGGCAGATGATCATTTTCTTTTTGCTCGGATTCCTTGCCACCCCCGAGTGGCTCATCCGGCCGGAAGTGCTCATCCCCGCGCTGCTCGTGTTCCTGTTCATGACGATCATCGCCCGCCCTGTAACGGTCGGCGGATTGCTCGCACCCTTCCGCGCCAAGTGGAACCAGATCGGCGTCGTGTCGTGGGCGGGGCTTCGCGGGGTCGCGTCCATCGTGTTCGCCATCTATGCCATCAGTGCGCTGGGCGAAACGGCTTTGCCGTACGACCTGTTCAGCATCGTGTTCGTCATCGTCATCATCTCCATCCTGGTGCAGGGTACGCTGTTGCCTCTCATGTCCAGAAAGATGCGCATGCTCGGCGAAAACGACGACGTCCTCCGCACCTTCAACGATTACACGGAGGAGAGCGACGTCAGCTTCGTCAAGGTCGTCGTGGGGGAAAACCACCCTTGGGCGGGCAAAAAACTCAAACAGTGCGTCATGCCGCGCGAGTTTCTGGTCGTTTTATTGCTGCGCGGGGAGGAGGTCATCGTCCCCAACGGCAATACGCCCGTCAGTGCGGGCGACGTGCTCGTTACCGCCGCGCCCGAGTTCGAAAACCGCGAAGATTTCGGCATGTTCGAGGAGTTTATCGGCAAAAATCACGCGTGGGTCGGCAAAAGGGTGCGCGAGCTGGAGCTTGCGCCCGGCACGCTCATCGCCATGATCAAGCGGGGCGGCGGCACGGTGATCCCTTACGGAGCTACGGAAATTGCGGAAGGCGATTCGCTCGTTTGCATCAAAATCCCGCCCAAAGAAGAACCGCACGAAGACGGCGGCGCGCCTGCAACGGAAACGCCCGCGCAAAAATAAAGCCGACAAAAAGCATCCCGCACGGGGATGCTTTTTTAATAATTTTAACCCAAGCAGATAATCGGCGCTTACTTCGAATACGCCGCACAGCTTTTTTATCATATCCGTGCTCAAATCGAGTTCCTCATTTTTTTAGCGGCTTATCGCCCGTTGATTGGTATGAACATTATCGCCAATTCCTTGTTGCGACAGTCCCTTTTCGGCTCTTAATCCGCGCATTCTTTTACCGTACATTATCACATTACTCAAGAAAATAGGCGAAAAGGGTCTAAAATGCGGTATGGTTATCGCAAATCGACAAAAACATATAAATATTTTTTCAAAACAAACGACCGCCGATAGCAGGGAAAATTGAGTAAAGACAACCTATATTTTTATTAAAAGTCTTGCAATAGCATCGAATAGATGGTATAATTATTATAGTTTATAGTTAACAGGGTGTAATTTTTTCCTCTTTTCATTAAAATGAAAACGAGTAGAACAATTCTTGCTCTACTGCTTTTATACAAAAAAATTCACGGAGAACAGAGTTATGAAAATTATGATTGTAGGCGGTACGGGGCTTTTGGGCCATGAAGCGGCGCTAGTTGCGCTTGAAAGAGGGCACGACGTTACCTCGCTGGCTATACCCGACGTACCTATGGACGGATGGTATCCCGAGCAAATCAAAACCCTTGAAGGCGACGTTTTCAAACTTACCCAAGCGGAGCTTGCTGAAATTTTTAAGGGTTACGATGCCATGATTTACGCAGTAGGCCCGGACGACAGGATAACGCCGAATGAACCCGCCTACGAATTTTTCAAGCTCCGATTAGTAGACCACGCCGCTAAAGTATTTCGTGCCGCAAGGGATGCAGGCATAAAAAAAGCGGCACTTTGCAGCTCCTACTTCTTATATTTTGACAGGAAGTTTCCGAAAAAGAAGCTTGCCGAAATTCATCCTTATATCCGAGTCAGGAAGGAGCAGGCAGAACTGATTCTGAAAGAGGCGGCGGAGGAGCGAAACAACTTGCCCGAACTCGACGTTTGCGTAATGGAATTGCCCTATATCTTCGGCACTTGCCCGCATAGGCAGCCGTTATGGCGCGGCGTGTTTTTAGATAATTTTGTCAACGGCAAAAAGACGATCATGTTTCCCAAGGGCGGATCGGTTATGACGACGACAAGGCATATAGGCGAAGCGCTTGTCGGGGCAATTGAATTTGGCAAGGGCGGAAAAAGCTATGCCATCGGCGATGAAAATCATGATTTCAATTGGATGTTGGACAATATGCTGATCGGCATACAAGGCAAGCCTCGCAAAATATGGAACCCTGCCCGTTGGCTTTGCGCCGTCGGTGCCAACATGATGGCAAAAAAAGACCGGAAGAAAGGTCTTTACCACGGCCTTGACTACAAGCACGTTATGCTCGATATTCAAACCGATTATTTCTACTATCCCGAAGAAGAAATAGCCGCCATCTGTGCCGAATTGCATATCGGCCGCGGCGGCGTAAAGGAAGCTATTGTCGAGACGGGGAAAGCATGCTATGCTCCCGGTGAATTCAAGTAAGCATCCGAATAAAAAATTTGTCTGTTATACGTTTGAAGGAGCGGAAAATTGCGTCCCTGAAAAATTATAACGGCAATGATCAGTTCAAATATTATGAGCAAATGTATTATATATTGTTTTTCAGGTACGGGAAATACAAATCTCATATGTAAAATGCTTTCGTCAGAGATGGCTCGCTATGGTTATGAATGCGAAACGTTTGCCATCACCTATATGGCGTATAAGCAGAAGTCTTTCCCGAATCCGAACGATTACGACTTGATCGGCGTTGCTTATCCCGGGCATGCGTTCAACGCGCCGCATCTGTTTAATAAATTCGTAAAGCTATTGCCGAAGGCAAAAAAAGGACAGCGGGCGTTTATCATAAAGAGCAGCGGCGAACCGTTTTCAGTGAACAACTCGTCGTCGAACGCTGCCAAGCGCTATTTGCGGGCGAAAGGATACGACGTTTCCTACGAAAAACATTATCTGATGCCTTACAATATAATGTTTCGCTATCCCCCGGGGCTTGCCAAACAGATGTATTTATACTCTCGCCTGATGGCTAAATCTTCCGCCGATAAAATCATAAACGGTGAAAGAGAGTGCCTGCATAATAGTTTTATAAGCCTTATTATGTGTTTTCTCGGAAAAATCGAGTGGTTTGGCGCTTGGTTTAACGGATTATTCTATCGGGTCGACAAACGTAAATGTATAGATTGCGGATTATGTGCAAAAAATTGCCCCACACAAAATATTGCCAAAAAGAACGGTAAATATCGTTTCGGCACTCATTGCGCGCTGTGCTGCAGATGTACGATGAATTGCCCGAAAGACGCAATTTTTATGGGGCTATTGAATGGTCTGCGCGTAAACGGCGCATATGAGTTCGAAAAACTTGAAAAAGACGAAAAAATCAGCGGCAATTATGTAAACGACAAAACCGTAGGCTATTACAAAAAGTTCAATAAGTACTATAATAAAATCGACGAAGAATTCGTCGCCTGCGGTCTTACCCCGCCGCGTTCTCTCTTTGCGCCCGACGAATACGCCGTAATGTCAAAAAAACAGAGGAAAGCCTTAAACCGTAAAAACAGATAAGAAATTCAATAATAAGATGAAAAAATGTTGGCTGCAGAATAAAACAGTTCTCATAACCGGAGGCGCAAGCGGAATCGGAGCGGGCATCGCCCGATTGCTCATCACCAAGTATGCCTGCAAGGTTATAGCTGTCATTATCGATGATACCGGGCTTGAGCAAACCGTAAGAGAACTCGGCGAAAACAGCGGCAATTTTACTTGCCTGTATTACGATGTTTCCCGATATGAAAATTGGATAAAGATAAAAAAATATCTGGAGGACAATTCCGTTCAGGTCGATATACTTATCAACAATGCGGGTATATTTCCCGCATTTGGGAGATTTGAAAATGTCGCTAAAGATGAGTTGGAAAATTGTCTGAACATCGATTTCTATTCCGTTGCCTATTCCATTCAGGTTATGTATCCGCACATCGGTAAATCCGATACGCCCGCATTTGTTACGATTTCAAGCTCTGCCGCGCTTGCTCCTATAGCCGGTACTGCGCCTTACACGGCGGCAAAGTCCGCAAGTAAAGCGTTAACGGAATGTTTTGCTTTTGAGCATCCCGAAATCTATGTGGGCTGTGTTTGCCCCGGCTTTACCAAAACAAATCTATTCGCCCGGCAAAAAGAAGACGTCTCCAAAAACAAACTTATCTCCGCATTTATGTCGAAGAGAGACAGAATGGTTAAAAAAATCGTACACGGCATCAAGCGTAAAAAACGCCGCATGATATACGGTGCAGATGCAAGGCTTATGGGATTTTTATTTAAGGTTTTCCCTAAAAGTTTTCCACGGTTTTTCCGTTGGGTCATGAAAATTTCTAAGCAGCCAATGTTCGAGGATGTTTTTATAAAATAAAAATATAAATCATATTTCCTCCCGCTATATAGGGCATCGACTTGCGTTGCTCATGCTTTTGCTTAAGGGAGGAGGGGTGAATTTTTAGCCATTTATAATGTGTGTGCCCTTAAAAGGGAAAAAAAGAGGGAGAAACCGCCGTCTTGTCGGCTGGTTTCTCCCTTTTCTCACGAAATTTTCTTTTGTAATCGCCAAAGGCGATTGCGGTGCGCTCGTTTTCGCCATTGCGAGCAGGTGAAAGCCTCGCGCACCTTCAGCTCAAAAGAAAATTTGCGAATTATTATCTCAGTCCTTCCTTTTCGCACAGGCGGAAGGCGCTCGCGATCACCTTGTCCATGTCGTAGTACTTGTATTCGCCCAAGCGTCCCCCGAAAATCACGTTCGGGTGTTCCGCCTTCAAGGCGTCGTATCTGGCGATGAGCGCGCTGTTCTTTTCGTCGTTGACGGGGTAGTACGCCTCCATTCCCTCCTCGTATTCGGCGGGATATTCGCGGGAGATGATGGTTTTGGGCTGTTTGCCGAAGTTGAAGTGCTTGTGTTCGATGATGCGCGTGTAGGGGATCTCGTATTCCGTGTAGTTGACCACGGCGTTGCCCTGGTAGTCGGGCGTGTCCAGCGTTTCCGTCTCGAAGCGGAGGGTGCGGTATTCGAGTTTTCCGAAACGGTAGCCGAAAAATTCGTCCGCCTTGCCCGTGAACACCGTCTTGCCGAAGGTGTCGTTCGTAGCCTTGATAAAGTCGAAATAATCGGTGTTGAGCAGGATTTTCGCGCCCGCAAACATCTTTTCCGCCATGGCGGTGTAGCCCTCCTCGGGGATGCCCTGGTGCGGGTCGTTGAAATAGTTGTCGTCGTAGGTGAAGCGCAGGGGCAGGCGCTTGATGATGAAGGCGGGCAGATCTTTGCACTGCCTTCCCCACTGCTTTTCGGTGTACCCCTTCACGAGTGTTTTATATACGTCTGTGCCGACGAGGCTGATCGCCTGTTCCTCGAGGTTTTCGGGCGTTTTGCCGCCCAGGCTCGCGCGCTGCTGATCGATGATGGCTTTCGCTTCTTCCGCCGTTTTCACGCCCCAAAGCTGTTCGAAGGTGTACATGTTGAAGGGCATGCTGTACAGTTTGCCTTTATAGTTCGCCTTCACGCGGTTGACAAAGCCGTTGAACTTGGCGAATCTGTTCGCGTATTCCCAAACCGCCTCGTCGGAGGTGTGGAAGATGTGCGCGCCGTACACATGTACGTCGATGCCTTCCCGCTTTTCGGTGTAGATGTTGCCCGCGATATGCCCGCGCTTTTCCACAACGAGGCAGCTTTTCCCCGCGCGGAGGGCGTGTTCGCAGAATACGGCGTTGAAAAGACCCGCGCCGACGAGCAGATAATCGTAATGCGCCATACAAAATCTCCTTTCTATAAAATCAGCCGAGGAAGTTCCCCGGCTATGGCAGGCTGCATTATTTGCAGCTCGGGTTTTTGTTCATCATTTCGGTATAGCGGCGGAAAATTTCGCCCGTTTCGCCGTCGGCGATCAGCCTCCCCCGCTCGATCCAGATGGCTCGCTTGCAGTAGCGCTCCACGCCCGGGCTGTGCGAAACGATGAGAAAGGTCAGCCCCTTCGCCCGCAGTTCGTCCAGCTTGGCGTGGCACTTTTTCTGGAACGCCATGTCGCCCACGCCCAAAATTTCGTCGATGAGCAGAATTTCCGACTCCATGTTGACGGCGATGGAAAAGCCGAGCCTCGCCATCATACCGGAGGAGTATGTTTTAATGGGGGAATAGATAAAGTCGCCCAGCTCGGAAAATTCGAGGATGGCGGGCAGCTTTTCGTCGATCTCCTTCTTCGTGTAACCCAAAATGGCAGCGTTGAGGTAGATGTTTTCGATGCCCGTGGCGTTCCCGTCGAACCCGGCTCCCAATTTCAGCAGGGGGGTGATCCGCCCGTTGCACCGCACCGAACCCGAAGTCGGCTTCAAAATGCCCGAAACGATCTTTAACAGGGTGCTTTTGCCCACGCCGTTGCGCCCGATGACCGCCACCGCCTCGCCGCGGTTGATGGTAAAGCTGATGTTTTTCAGGCATACAAACTTTTCGCGCTTCAGGTCGCCCTTAAAGGCGCGAACCACCAGCTCTTTGAGCGAATCGACGCCGACGTCGTATTTGGTGAACTTCATCGTCACGTTTTTGATTTCCAGCAGGCAGTCGTCCTGCATCGGTTCTCTCTTTCCCATGTGCATCCTCACAGTTTCGCGGCGATCTTATTGCGCACGGCGAGCATGAAGAGCGCTCCGATCGCAAAGGCGCCGATGCCGAACGCATAGCACAGGATATGCTCGCCCAAAGTCGGGATAACGCCCATCAGCAGGTCGCGGAAATAGGTGACGTAATAATACATCGGGTTGAATTTAAGCACGGCGATCAGCGCGGGGTTGTTGAGCGCTTCCGGCGCGTAGAAGAGGGGGGTCAGGTACGTCCACAGCGTCAGCACAACCGTATAGATGTGCTTCAGGTCGCGGAAAAATACATACAGTGCGCTCAAAAAGTAGGAAAGCCCCAGCGAAAACAGGGTAATTGCGGGCAAAAGCACGAGCGTAAGAACGATTTCCCAGTGGAAAACATATTTCCCCGCCCAAAAGCGGAACAGAGCCACGATGAGCAGCGCTATGAAGGAAAAGCCGAAGGTGACCAGCGAAGAAAATACGTTCGCCGTCGGGAACAGGCTGATGGGCAGCTTCGTCTTTTGCAGCATGTCCCGCTGCCCGACCAGGCAGGGCAGCGAACCGGAAGTGGAGGCGCGCATGATGCCGAACACGATGTTGCCGGAGAGGATGTACAGCGGATAGTCCAGCCCGCCCGTATCGCCCCTGCCGAAGAGCTGCGAAAACACGAACGCCATTACCAGCATGTTGAGGAGCGGGTTCAAAACCGTCCACAGTATGCCGATGAAGGATCGGTAATATTGATTTTTTATGTTTCGCCGTACGAGCAGTCGCAGCAGATACGCCCGCTGCCCCGCCCGCTTTGAGAGGTTGCGTTTTTCCATTTCTTCTCCGATTCTCTTTTGCCGCCCGCTCCGCGCCGGCATGCGCCCGTTAACAGTATGCGCACATTGCGCCCGCGGGATACGCCGGAAAGAGCTTTCAGCCGTGCAAACCGTCCGGCGCCGCGCCGTAGTACGCCGCCAGCCGCTGTGCTTCCGCACATATGTCGTAATGTTTTTCGCGCAGGATCTGCGCAGGGTGTTCCGTTTTTTTGCGCGGGCGGAGCATCTCTTCCGCCCAAACGCCCGCATCGAGGGGCAGGAACGCGTTGTCGCCGCAAAGATCTGCCTCGCGCGTTATTTTGTCTGAAAACAGGCAGGGCAAGCCTGCCGCCTGCGCCTCCACGCCGACCACGGGAAAGCCCTCGTACAGCGACGGCAGGCAGAACAAGTCTGCCGCAGCGTAATAGGGCGCGGGGTCGCACGGCGGCACGAACCGCACCGAATCGGCGATGCCGAGTTTTTCGGTATGGGCGCGCAGCGCCTGCTCCTGCTCGCCCCCGCCGACAAGCGCGAGGGTCATAGCCTCCCTTTTGCGCGCCGTTGCAAAGGCGTCGAGCAGAAAGAACAAATTTTTTTGGTTGGCGAACCGCCCCGCGAACAGCAAAAGCCGCCCCGAAAACCCGAGCGCGGTTTTTTCGCCGGCGTCCGGCGTAAAATGTTCCAAATCGATCGCGTTTGGCAGGATATATGCTTCCTTCGCGCGCGCGCGATAAAGGTTTTCTGCCGCGGCGCTCCCGCACGCCATCAGGTGCGTGGCGTCTTTCGCCGCAAAGGGGCGCAGGATGGATTTGATAATCCAGTGGTCGCTCTGCCTGTCGAAAGTGCTGTGCGCGTGGCAGATGCGCACGGGTACGCCCGCCTTTTTTGCCGCGTGCAGCGCGAACGCGGAGAGGGTGGTCATGTGCGAGTGCACGATCGGGTATCCTCCCTCCGCCAACAGTTTTTTCAGCGCGGGTACCGCTTTGTAGAATGTTTTATCGAGGGAAGGGATATAAAAGACCTTCGCCTCCGGGTCGATGCCGTGCAGCTTTTCATCAAAAGGGGAGGGGCCGTAAGTGAAAAAATCAAAACGGTACCGCTCCCTGTCCATGTGCGAATAATAATTGAGGATACATGCGGCAACTCCGCCGAGGGCGGAGTTGCCGATGATTTGTGCTACGGGAATGCGCCCGCCGGCTGCCGCGCGCATCAGTCGTGCGTGGGCCGGAGTTCTTTCAGCGTATCCGGCTGAACGGTATAGCGGCGGAACACCTCCAGCTTCAAACGGCGGTATTCCATGTCGGACACGGGGCGCAGGAAGCGCTTTTCGCCGACAATGATCACGGCGATCGTCTTGAAAACGATCTTCAGATCCATCCACGGGGAGGCGTGCATCGCATACAGCACGTCATAGTATTTGCGGTCTTTGATGCTCAGGTATCCGTTGCCGTACACCTGACCCAAGCCGGTCATGCCCGGGCGCATTTCGAATTTAACGATTTCCCAATCCTCGTAATCGGTATCGAATACGGGCAACAGGGGCCGCGGCCCGATGATGCACATATCGCCCTTCAGAACGTTGAAAAGCTGGGGAAGTTCGTCGATCTTGAATTTGCGGATGAACCTGCCCACCTTCGTCAGGTTGGGGTTATTGTCCTTGATAACGCGTTTATGTTTGTCGTACGAAACGTCGGTGCTCTTCATCGAGCGGAATTTATAGCAGTTGAATTTTTTACCGCCGACGCCCGTGCGGCGCTGCGCAAAGATGACTTTGCCGCCGTCCTCCGCCTTGATCGCGATCGATACGGCTATAAAAAGCGGAAGGCATACGACGACCGCAATGAGGGCGACCACAAAGTCCGCCGCATATTTAAAACGGATGTATGCTCTGTTCATAGAAATATTTCAGACCTCTTTTTCTTTAAAAGCGTACAATCTTCAATTTACAGTTTCATGTATTATAGCATATTCATTTGCCCGAGGCAATCAAAATCGCGCAGGAAGCCGAATTTTATTGCCTTCCGCGCTTCGGTTAGAATATTTCCCAACCGGGGTGTCGGAAAAGGGCGCCTTTTCTGTTTATTTTGGCTATTTTGCCGAAATTCATGCGCAGGAAGCCGCGCTTTCCTTCCCGCCGTCGGTATCGCGCATCCGCGTGGGAATCGCGCCGCATATATTCCAGAAAAATCTGCGCGGGGCGGGAAAAGACCGCGTGTTTTTTCCACGCCATGTCCAGGCGGGTCTCGAGTTTGGGGTACAGCGGCCGGAAGCAGAGGTCGCTGTCGGAGGTGTTGATAAGTTTGTCGATGGTAACGGCGCAGCCCATTCCCGCGCGCACGAGCAGGGTTGCGTTGTAAATAAGATTGTATTCCGCGCGGATATTCAGGTGCCCCATATCCCCGCCGAACCACTCGCACAGCTGGCTTCCCTTGCGCCTCGACTGGCGGGATACGATGAGGGGCGCGCTCCGCAGCAGCTCGGCAGAAACGCTTTCATGCCGTGCGAGCGGGCTGTCCCTGCGCACGAGAACCCCCCAAACGTCGCAGGCGGGGAGCCGCATCGTAACGTATTCCGAGAGGTCTGTCCTGTCGATGAGCACGCCGAAATCGAGCAGTCCTTTGTCCAGTTTTTCGATCACGTCTGCCGAATCCCCGCTGAAAAAGTTGAACTTGCGGCGATCTCCGCTTCCGTCTTTTCGTACAGCTCGAGCATTTCCTCCGCCCGCTTTTTTAAAAGCTGACCCGTTTCCGTCAATACGATTGTCCGACTCCCGCGGACGAAGAGCGGGCGCCCGATCTCCTTTTCCAAATTCTGCATCTGTTTGGAAAGACTCGGCTGCGCTATATACAGCGATTCCGCCGCCTTCGTAATATTCCCTTTCTGCGCCACAGCCAAAAAGTACCGCAATTCCCGCAGTTCCATATCGCGTTCGCCCTCCGGTTTTTCCCATTATACCATAAAAAAGCATAGCCGTCAAATATGGAAAAACATTCTTTATTTGTATTTGACATGTATTTGCCCCTGAACCTATAATATCGGCAAAAGATATAATATCGGAAAAAGAGCGGAGGAAGGAGATGGATACCGAAGAATTCAAACGCAGGGCGGGGCAGAGGGAATATATCGCCGCGGGCAGCGAAATGCACTTGCTGATGCACCGCGCGGCGGCGGAGGCACAGCGCATCACGGCGGTCATCAACGGCGGATTTCATGCGCAGGAGGAGCTGCGCGCCCTGTTTTCGCAGCTGACCGGCAGGGAACCCGGCGAAGGGTTTGCCCTTTTCCCGCCCTTTTACACCGATTTCGGCAAAAATATCGCGGTGGGCAGGGGAGTGTTCATCAATTCGGGGTGCTGCTTTCAGGATCAGGGCGGCATCGAAATCGGCGACGGATGCCTGATCGGGCATCAGGTGGTGATCGCCACCCTCGACCATGACCTCGACCCCGCGAACCGGAAAAGCATGCGCCCCGCTCCGGTGCGGCTCGGCAGGAATGTATGGGTCGGCTCGCACGCCACCATTCTTCCCGGCGTTTCCGTAGGGGACGATGCCGTCATCGCGGCGGGCGCCGGCGTCACGAAGGACGGCCCCGCCGCAACGGGCGCGGCGGGGGGTCCCCCGCGCCGATTCAAAAAAAAATAGTTTTTTTCGCCCCCTTGCTGCGCCGGTGTTTTTCGGGTGGTGTGGTGATGGGGGGGACGCGGCCCGGCGGAGGGGGAGAGGGGGTGGTGTGGGGCGGGT
>NXNN01000094.1_pt1 | contig 15365 bp, 9 predicted proteins | sample 2041041 | NCBI WGS metagenome assembly NXNN01 (sample SAMN07660617, study PRJNA407663) | chicken gut metagenome | isolation source: caecum content treated with Lincosamide | host: Gallus gallus domesticus | place: Czech Republic: Brno | collected 2016 | reverse complement strand
TCATATCGTTGATAAGTCAACGTTTGAATGCGCATAAGAAAAAAGTAAACGCTCAAAGCTGTGGCAAAGCGCAAATTGCTGAGGCACGGGCGCGGCAAAGGAGGAATGCTGTGGATAACAAGTTCGAAAATTTTACCGTAACGGTTTTAAAGCTTAACAAACTCGTTCAGAAAATTAAGCTGTATGAAATGGACAGCTACGGACTTAAAGCCATACACGTCATGTGCATATATTATGCGGGCGGCGGACCTGTTACCGCGGGCGAACTCTGCAAGCTTACATACGAAGACAAAGCCGCCATTTCGCGCGCGCTTTCCCTTTTAAAGGAGCGCGGATTCATAAATTACGACGGCGGCAAATACAATGCCGTAGTTACGCTCACGGAAGAGGGCGTAAAACTCTATCAGTTCATAATGGAAAAGGCCGATGCGGCGGTCAATGCTGCGGCAGGCGATATAACTTACGAAGAGCACGTCATTTTCAACAAAGTTCTTTCGTCCGTTGCAAAAAATCTTGAAAGTTACTACAACGGACTCATAAAAAAATAATTTCTGCGGCGCGACTGCACCGTGAAATATTTCCGCGCATTACGCGGCGTTTTGCAAAGGCGCTTCATGCGCCTTTAATAATTCAGACTAAAGGAGAGCAAAAAAGGAATGGAAACAACAAAAAAACGCAGAATATGGTGGAGGGTGCTTGCAATAGTGCTCGCCGCAATAGTTTTGGTGGCAGGCTGCCTTGTGGTGGCTGTAGCGTGGGTTTGGACGGACGAAATTTCCACCGTGGCAAGCTTCAAACAGCTCAGAGGCCGCAACGACGCCAATAAGGAAGGCTCGGTTTACAGCATGAATGTAAAAGGCGGCTTTTACTTCGACGAATTTCTTGACCAGGGCGGCGCGTCAAGCGACAGCGAACTGATTGACTTTATAACGGGCAACATAACCCGCGGACTTGTGGATATAGAAATAGGCGAAACGGATATCGGATGCTCGGCGTTCATAACCAAAGCCGAAAACGGCGATATCCTTTTCGGCAGAAACTACGATTTCGACAAAACCAACGTATGCCTTACAATGTGCGACCCCGGCGAGGGCAGATACAAGTCCTTTTCAACGGTAGACCTCAACTATGTTGGCATGGACCCCGAACAGGACGTTGAAGGACTTATCAATAAAATAACCTGCCTTGCGTCATCATACGCGCCCCTCGACGGCATCAACGAAAAGGGCGTAAGCTGCGGCATATTCATGTCTTATCAGGGCGCGGAAACTGAGGAAACCAACCAGCAGAATGCCGCTAAAGACAACATTACGTCTACCACGATGCTCCGCCTCGTGCTCGACTACGCCGCAACGGTTGACGAAGCCGTTGACCTTATCGAAAATTATAACCTGCACGACTCGGCAAACACATCTTTCCACTATATGATAGCCGACGCAACGGGCAGAAGCGCAATACTCGAGTGGGTTCCCGCCGAAGGCGTAACCGACAGCACGGACAACGACGGTTCGGCGCGCACGCTCAACGTCATTTACAACGACGACCCCATGTACGACGAAGTGCTTGAGGGTTCAGAGTTCAGATATCAGTCCATAACCAACTTTATCATAACGCCGGGCTATTACGAAGGCGAAAGCGAGGAAGCGGCAAACGGCGTAGACCGTTACGACTATATCAACGGCGAACTTGCAAAGGTGAGCGGCGTTGTAAAGGACGAGTGGGCTGCAATGGATATATTAAAGGCGGTAGGCAGAAGAACGTGGGATAAGGGCGACGGCGTAACCGTTCACAGCGCAGTTTATAACCTTACCAAGAAGACCGTTCTTTGGGTAGCGAACGAAAATTACGACGATAAAACCGCAGTATGGCAGTACGACATTGCCTCGGGCGAGCTTACAAGCCTTGCGGATATCGCCGCCTGAAAATAGTTATAAAAGCACATCATTTCTTCGGGAATTAAAAGTAAAAGCATATCGCCGCGCGGCTTTCTGCCGCGCGGCGATATGCGTTATTTAAGCCATATATGCGCACCTTTTGCGTTCGGCAGCCGTATAAATTTTTTGCAATATGTTAAAAATACGGGCGGGAGGAGCAAGTATATGTGCACAGCAATAGCAAATCATGGCGGCGGGCTTTATTTCGGGCGCACGCTGGACTATCACGCGCCCATGGGCGAGGAACTGGTTGTAGTTCCGCGCAACTTTCCTTTGATAATGCACAGGGAAATAAAGGTGGACAGCCATTACGCAATTATCGGGGCGGCGCTCGTAAAACAGGATTACCCCTTGCTTTTTGACGGAATGAACGAAAAAGGCTTGTGCATGGCTGGGCTTAATTTTGCGGGCAACGCCGCATACCAGCCCGCGCAGAGCGGTAAAATTAACCTTGCCCAGTTTGAATTTATTCCATATATTTTAGGCAAATGCGCGTTTGTGGAAGAGGCGGTTTCGGCAATTAAAAACATCAACATCACGCCCGAGCGCTTTTCGGCGGATATGCCGCCCGCGCCCCTGCACTGGCTTATAGCCGATAAAATGCGCGCCGTTGTCGTGGAGTTTGTAAGCGACGGGGCAATGGTGTACGACGACCCCGCGGGCGTGCTCACCAACAACCCGCCTTTCCCCGTGCAGATGGCAAATCTTGCTAACTATATGAACCTTTCGCCGCAACTTCCGCGCAATAATTTCAGCGCAAAGCTTAACCTTTCCGCGTGCGGAATGGGCTTCGGCGCGATAGGTCTTCCGGGCGATATGTCCCCGCAGTCGCGATTTGTGCGCGCGGCGTTTCTGAATTGCAATTGGTCTTGCGGTATGTCCGAAGCAGAGGGGGTAGCTCATTTCTTTTCCGTTCTCGGCTGCGTAAGCGTGCCTTGCGGCTGTTGCGCCGCCGAAGGCGGCGGGTACGAAAGCACTTTGTATTCTTCCTGTTGCTCGGCGCAAAGCGGAATGTATTATTATCTTCCGCGCGGCGGGCTTAAAGTGTGCGCAGTGAATATGTTTGCCGAACAGCTGTCTTCTGCAAGGCTGGCGCGCTATTCCGGTTCGGCTATAACTGCGGCGTGCGCGGAAGCCGAAAAACTTGGCAAGGTTTAAACAGCCTGCAACAATCTTTGGCTATAAATTTCTGCGCTTTAACTTTTTTAAACCAAAATATTCAGAATTTTTAATCCCTCGCGGCAAATTCAGCCGCATAAAATATTTACGGCTGCTATTTGAGCGCCTCGCTGAACAAAAACTTTAAAGACTTGCCTTTTATTTTAAACCTGCGGACCTTGCATAATGCGGTTCGCAGATTTTTATTGCCGCGGAACAAAAATTCACATCAAAAAGTTGGTAAAAATAATCAAAAATGCGGCAAAGTTGGTTTAGCGTATGCCGAAATATGTGAAAAATTAAAAAAATATGCGCCCAGGTATTGACATTTGCCGCCTTTCCGTTTTAAATTAGATAAACGTACAGGATTTTTCTCAGCATATAAAACTTGCTGCAATGCCAAGGTTTTAAAATTTGGGGGGAACTATGGAAATAAACATTTCAATAGTTGACGATGAAAAGGTAATTACGGATATGCTTGTGTCGTATCTTGCCAGGTTCGAGGCGGAGCCCGACATAAAGGATGTTCATTTTAAAATAAATACCTATTCAGACGGGCTTGACTTTTTGGCATCATATCCCGCAAATGCCGACATTGTGCTTATGGATATAGATATGCCCCGCCTTGACGGAATGAAGACGGCTGAAAAACTGCGCGCAATGGATGAATACGTAACCATAATTTTTGTTACCAACTTATCGCAATTTGCGGTAAAGGGGTACGAGGTAGGCGTGCAGGATTTTTTGGTCAAGCCTGTGGTTTACCCCAACTTTGCGGCTAAAATCAGGCGCGCGTTAGAGCGGCTCGAAAATGTGCGGGACGAAAAAATTCAGGTATCGGTAGGCGACGGGTTAAAAATTCTTTCCCGCAGAACAATCAAATACATCGAGGTAATGAAGCACGATATAATTTACCACACCACAAACGGCGACGTGCGCACGTACGGCAGCCTTAAGCAGGTGGAAACTATTCTCGGTAAGGGCTTTATGCGCTGCAACAGCTGTTACCTTGTAAATTTGGCATACGTCGAAGAGGTGGGCACGACCACCGTTACAATAGGAAGCGAACAACTGGCAATGAGCCGCCATCGCAGAAAGGAATTCATGCAGGCAATGGCGGATTATTACGGGGGAAGAATATAATGTACGAGTTTACTCCGTTCTTTCTGTATAAATTGCAGTTTATGGCGGAATTGCTGCTTGCGGAAGGCATGATAATTTTCAGGTTCAAGCGCAGAAATTACTTTCTTGCGCGCGTAATCGGCGCCGTCCTTGTTTGCTTCGGACTGGCGTTTGCCGTTCCCATAATAGCCTACAATGCGTTTTATTGCACGGTAGTATTCATAACGTTGTTTGTGGTATCGTTAATCGCCGTCAGGTTCTGCTTCGACGCGGGGTGGATAACAATACTCTTTTATGCGCTGACGGGTTACGCAATACAGCACCTCGCTTACGAAATTTTTGACCTCGTCGTAGTGCTTACGGGCGTAAACGGCGGTTTCCCTATGGGCAATTACGGCGACCAGTTCGAAAATTCTTCAGGTGTTGACCAGAGCGGAGTAAACGGCACTATTTTTACCTCGAATATTTACGTCATCGGCATATGGCTTCTCATTTACTTTACAATTTATCTGTACGGATATCTTTTTGTTTCGCACAACATACCAAAATACAGCAATCACGAGCAGAAAAATTTTGAGCTTATAGCGGTCGTTGTGGTCATTATGATAAGCAGCATTGTCTTTTCGTCCATAACCACCTATTACAGCGTAGACAACTTCGACAAGGGTTACATAATCCTTTCGTATGTATACAACATTTTCTGCACGCTGCTTGCCATATATATCCAGTTCGGTTTTTCCCGCAGAAAAAAACTTCAGGAAGATTACAACACGGTAAACAAACTGTGGGAACAGCAGAAAGAGCAGTACGAGCTTAGCAAAGATAACATCAATTTCATAAATCTTAAGTGCCACGACCTCAAACACCAGATTCGCTCTATAGGCCGCAGAAGCGAAATTGACAGCGATACCTTAAAAGAGATGGAAAACGTAATATCCATATACGACAGCAACGTAAAAACGGAAAACGAGGCGCTGGACATAATTCTTACCGAAAAAAGTCTTCAGTGCGCGCGGCACAACATACAGCTTTCCTGCATAGCGGACGGAAAAGAACTTTCCTTTATGGCAAATGCCGATTTGTATTCTTTGTTCGGCAACCTTATAGATAACGCCATAGAAGCCGTAAAAGATTTGCCCGACGATAAAAGGACTATAAGCTTATCCGTAAAAACGGTAAAAGCCTTTGTTTACATTACAATTTACAACTACTATAAAGGCGAACTCAAGTTCGACGGAAAGATGCCCGTAACAACAAAATCGGATAAAATAAATCACGGTTTCGGCATGAAGAGCATTCAGTTTGTATGCGACAAGTACGGCGGAGAAATAAGCATTTCCACCCGCAACAATATTTTTACTCTGAACATGGTTTTGCCCGTAAATAAGACCAGTTGTGTTGTGTAAAGCTCAATTATGTGAAAATTATTGAAAAAATTTGTGCGTCTGTTACAATTGACGTACAAATTTTTTTTATGGTTAATGCTGTCGGGCACGACGTGTCCGACGGCAATAATGTGCGCAAAAGGTATTATTTATGTTTTCAGTAACCCGAAGAAAGAGAAAGAACTTGTTCAAATCGGCTTTTGCTTTGCTTGCAAGCGGAGTTCTGCTCCTCGGCGGAAGCGTGTTTTCCGCGTGTGCGGACGATGCGCAGCACCACGAAGGACTGCTTTGCGATGTTTATTCCGATTATTTTAAAATCGGTGCGGCAACTTCGTCTGGCTCGCTTAAGTATGAAGAAGATGTGCTTACAAACTTCAACAGCATAACTTCCACTTATGAAATGAAGTGGGGCGCGCTTGAACCTCAGAGCGGCAAATATACTTACGGCGGCGCCGACAGATTGATGCAATGGGCGTCGGAGCAGGACGTGTCCGTGCGCGGTCATTGCCTCGTGTGGTACAGAAACGTTCCCGACTGGGTTACGGAGGCGGCGGTGGATAAACAGACCGCGTTGGACCTTATAGACAGCCACATACGCAAAACGATGACGCATTTCGGCGACGAAAATATATACTGCTGGGACGTTGTTAACGAAGCTTTGCACGACAGCATAACCGAAGAACAGCTTGAAAGCGGAAACTTATACCGCAACGCCAAAGACGACGAGCGTCATTTTGCGCGCGAAGACGTGTTCGACTGGTATGCCGTATGCGGAGATGACTATATCGCTCAGGCGTTCAGAACGGCGGCGCAGGTGTGCGACGAAAATGGTTATACCGAAATGCAGCTGTTTTATAACGACTATCTTTTAAACCAGCCGAGAAAGCGCGACGCGTGCGTGCAGATGGTAAAAGAATTGCAGGCGGAAGGCGTGCGCATAGACGGCATAGGCATGCAGGCGCATTACTCGCTTTCTTCCTACACTTCAGACAAAAGGGGTTGGATAAAAGATTTTGAAGCGGCGGTTAAGGCGTATACGGGGCTCGGGCTGGACGTTCATATCACCGAGCTCGACATAGATACGGGCGAAAAACAGCTTTCGGAAGAAACCGAAAAGTTGCAGGCTGAAATGTACGGCAAAATTTTTGACGTATGCCGCAAATATTCAAAGCCTTGGAAAAGCGGCGCGGGCTGCGTAACCAGCGTTACCACCTGGGGCGTCAAAGACAGCGAACGCAACTGCAAATATCTTTTCGATGCAGAGGGCAATCCTAAAGCCGCTGTAAATGAGATTACTTATTTTTAACCCGTAAATTATAATTGCGGAGCATATTAACAGATGTGCATGCTCTGAATTATACTCTAAATATTACAAAAAATAATGTTCGACAGAACAGGAGGAAAATAAGATGTTAAACAAAAGGACAAGTGTTTTAAAGCGCATCGCCATATCCGGTCTGGCGATTACAATGCTTTGCACGGCTTCGGGCATGTTTGCCGCATGCGAATTTGCGGATACCGACGGCGGCTACAAGGTAGAAAATATCGACCTTGAAGAAGTTAGCCGCGACGAAGGTGAAGCGGTTTTGCGTGAAGGCGGACTTGCCGAAATTTACAAGGACTACTTTGTGGTAGGCGTAAGCGGCAAGGGTTCTACGTTTGAAAACCAGAAAAGCATTATTTCCAATTTCAACAGCGTATCGCCGGAATACGATATGAAGTGGAACAGGACGGAATATCCCGAAGGCGAGTACCACAACACCAGCGTAAACAACTTTATCAATCTTGCTTCGCAGAACGACATGGGCGTGCGCGGTCATTGCCTTATATGGTACCAGAGCACACCCAAGTGGGTACACGATAAGCTCGGCAACAAGTGCCAGATGGACGAAAACGGCGAGCCCGTAACGCATACCGTAAACGGCAGGGAGCTGAGGATAGGCGAAACTGAAGAAAACAGGGAACTCGGCCTTGAAGTAATGCGCAACCGCATCTACTCGGCTATGGAACAGTACGGCGATGAAACTGTTTATTGCTGGGACGTTGTAAACGAAGCGCTTATCCCTTGGGACGACGCGGAAAAACCTCTTACCAAGAAAATGATAGAAGAGGGCGACATTTACCGCAACGGCGAAAACGATGCAAGGCATTTTGGCAAGGACCAGGAAGACCCCGGCACGGGCGAAACTGTGTACTGGCGTCTTGACTGGGAAAAGGTTATAGGCGAAGATTTTATTCAGCAGGCTTTCCAGATGGCAGATGACGCCTGCCGCGAATTCGGCTACGACGATATGGATTTGTTCTATAACGATTACGACCTTACAAATCCCATGAAGCGCGACGCCTGCCTGCGCATGATACACGATTTGCAGCAGGGCGGCATTCGCATAGACGGCATAGGCGAACAGGCGCACTACACGCTTGAATCTTACACTGCAGACAAAGAAAAGTGGCTTACAAACTTTGAAACGGCTATACAGGCGTATACGGGTCTCGGACTCGATTTCCAGCTTACCGAACTTGAAATAACCGTAAAAGGCGCAACGGACGGCAAGCTTACCGAGCAGCAGGAAAAGGATCAGGCGGAAATGTACAGCGAAATATTCAGAATCTGCCGCAAATATTCAAAGAAACTTCCTCCCTGGAAAGAGGGCGCAGGTTACGTAACGGGCATAACCTTCTGGGGCGCGGCTGACGACGGTTCTACGACCAGCCACATTTTCAATCAGGACCTTACACCTAAAATGGCTTACGACGCAATCGCTACGTTCGGCGATTTCGAGTAAGCGCAGACGTTTGCGATAACCATTGCTTGTGCAGGAGGGTAAAATAATGAAAAGCAGACAATCCAATCTAATAAAAATGTTTGCCGTATTTTTTGCGGCGATAGTGATGTTCGGCGCGGTAAGCGGAATTTTTTCCGGATGCGTAACGTCTGAAGCCATAACGCTCAGCGATTCCGAAATATCTTTGTGCGTTGGCGACAGGTACGACTTAACGGTTAAAGACCTTGAAGAAGGTCAATCTGTAAGCTGGTCAACAAGCGACGGCGACATAGCTTCCGTAACTCAGCTCGGTTGCGTAACGGCCAAAAAGGCGGGCACGGCAACCATTACGGCAAATGCTGGCGGCAGAAAGGCTACCTGCGAGGTAGAGGTAGGCGAAAGGGAACTTACCCTCAGCGCTACGGAAAAAACTCTTATAAACGGCGAAGAATTCACCCTTGAAGCTACCGTAAAGGAATTTGATAAAGTGGTTGAAAACGCCGCAGTGGAATGGAGCTCGGATAATTCGTCCGTCGTTACCGTATCCGATAAGGGTGTTGTAAAGGCGGTAGGCGAAGGCACAGCTACGGTAAAAGCAAAAGTAAACAATACCGAAGCTGCCTGCGCAATCACCGTAAAGGCAAAACCCGTAGAACTTGAAATAATTTCCGACCTTGCAGACATTAAAAATGCAGGCGTATGGGGCTTGTACACCGACGCGGCGGAAGGCGAGTACGCCATAACGGGCGACAGCGGCAACAGCGGCGGAGTGGTAACTTTATCTTTCACCGAAATGACTGCAGATAAAGATTACCGCCTTGTATATCTGCCCGACGTGCCCAAGGGCGAAAAGTATACTTTCAGCTGCAAAATAACTTTCAGCGCGGCAAGCACTGCCGAAAACGCAACCCTCTGGGTATGGGCGGACGATGAGTTTGTTCCCGTTGCGATAGAGGCAAACACCGCTACCGAATACGTATTCGAAGGCGAAATAGACGGCGGAGCTGCCACGGGCTTCAAGATTGCGCCCGCGCAAATTGCTCAGGGTGAAAATTACACTCTTACCGTAAGCGATTTCACTGTTTCCGACAGCAACGGCTACGAACTTCAGAAGATTACAGACCACAACGTGCCTACGGCTTCCGCAACGTGGAACTATTGGCTTAAAGGCGAAGAATCTTCTTACGATATCTCTGCAAAGAATTATAACTATGGCGCGCTCAGCTTCTCTGCACCCAAAATCGGTTCGGAACTGCGCCTTGTATATCTTCCCGAAATAGAGGCGGGCAAAACTTACAAACTTACTTTCAATATAACTGTAAACAAAACGTGCGGCACAACCGAAGGCAGCAAAATAATTCAGTTTATGAACTATGGCGCAAACGGTGCGGGCGCTGAATGGATGACGCTTGAAAGCGGCGCCCAAACTGCAAAAACTTACGAAATTTCTTATCCCGCAGGCGCTAACGTAAAACCTTTGAAGTTTGTAATTCAGCCTTGCAACGAATTTGAACTTAAGGTTACGGACTTTGTTTTAACCGAAGCCGAACCCGAACCTCCCGCAGATTTGTATCAGCTTGAAAAGCTTTCCGACCAGAATAATCCCGCCGAAGCGGGCAAGTGGTATTACTATACCGACGCTGAAGACGGCCAGTACGAAATTGCTCAGGCGGAACACGCTGACGGAGCGGTAACGTTCTCGTTCACCAAAATGCAGGGCGGCAAGCAGTACAGACTTGTATACCAGCCCGATATCGAAGACGGCAAGCCCTTCACGTTCAAGGCTACCATAACGCTTAATAAAGACTGCAACGATTCCGACAATAAAAAGGTACAGGTGCTCAACGCAACTTACGGTCAGTCTTCCTGGCTCACGCTCACGGCTAACCAGCCCGCCGAATTTACTTTCAGCGGAACGGCTCAGGCGGGCAAACCCGTCAAGTTCGATTTCAACCCCTACATTTCGGCAAGCGCGGACAATATATTTACCTTTAAAATCAGCAATATAGAAGTTTCCGAAAAGCAGGATCCTGAAGAACCCGAAGAACCCGTAGATCCTTCGGAAGACAGCTACAACCTTGAAAAGATTGCTAATCAGAACCAGCCTCCCAAAGCGGGCGTCTGGTACTACTACACCGACGCGTCGGCGGGAGTGGTTGAAGCCGTTTACAACGACGGCACGGTATCGATTACTTTCGATAAGCTCGAGTCGGGCAAAAACTACACTCTTGTTTATCTGCCCGAAGGCACAGGCGACTATACCCTTACCTGCGACGTAACAAGCAACCGCGCGGGCAAGTGGGTACAGTTCAAAAATGCCACCTTCCCCTGGCTGTCCGATTTCGTGGCAGATCAGCCTCAGCAGTTCACTTATGACGTAAAAAATTCAAACAGACTGCTCCGCTTTGCGCTCAACGCTTCACCCAGCATAACGGCGGATAATACTCTTACAATCACCATAAGCAACGTGGTTTGCACGCCCGTTGCATAAAAGTTAAAAATTCTGACCAATCGGCTCGGCGGAGAACTCTTTTATAAATATTATTCAAGGGTTCTCCGCAGCTGATGCAGCTTAAGGCAGCATTGCGCTGCAACCATTTCTTTAAGAGGTGTACTTATGAAAATCAAAAAGTTCTTAACAGCATTGTCCGCGCTTACCGTTGCGGCACTGATAAGTATAAGCGGTTGCAGTTACGAGCCTGTGCCTTACCTTTGCGATGTGTACAGCGACTATTTCCCCATAGGGACGTGTTGCAAAAAGAGCATAATAGAAAGTTACGGCGATATATTGAACCACTTCAACAGCGTTACTCCCGAATACGAAATGAAGTGGGGCATAATGGAGCCTGGCGAAAAGGGCGAATACAATTACGCCGAGGCGGACAACATCGTTAACTGGGCAAGGCAGAATGATAAAATCGTGCGCGGGCACCCGCTTATATGGTATCAGAACGTGCCTTCGTGGTTTGAAGAAGAGGCGACGGATAAAGAGCGCGTTCTGGAACTTATCGACGAGCGCATAGAAAACACGATGACGCATTTCGGCGACGACGTTATATATTGCTGGGATGTCGTTAACGAGGCGCTTGTGGACGACCCTACTGAAGAGCAGCTCGCCTCCGGCGAGTTTTACAGAAGCCGCGAAAACGACCCCGACCGTTTCGGCGACGGGCATACAACCAAGCGCTATGATTTTTACGGCGTGTGCGGCCGCGACTATATCTGGCGTTCGTTCAGCACGGCGGATGCGGTTTGCCGCGAATACGGCTACGACGATATGCAGCTGTTTTATAACGACTGGTTCATGCATATCCCCAACAAGCGCGACGCGTGCGTGCAGATGGTAAAGGACATGCAGGCCGACGGCGTGCGCATAGACGGAATAGGCATGCAGGGACATTACTGGCTGAACGACTATAAAGAGGATAAAGACGCGTTCGTAAAAAATATCGAGGACGCGATAAAAGCATATACGGGGCTTGGCCTTGACGTACATCTGACCGAACTTGAAGTAATAGTCGGCAAATCGCTGTTCGGCAAGGAAAAGGAGCAAGCCGAACTTTACGGCAAAATTTTTGATATATGCCGCAAATATTCAACCCCGTGGAAGGAAGGCGCGGGCACGGTAACAAGCGTTACGCTGTGGGGAGCGGTGGATACTTCCGAGAAAAAGAACTACATTTTCAAATCCAACCACAGACCCAAAAAAGCTTATTACGAAATTACAGATTTTATTTGATAGCAGGAGCGCAGAATGAAAAGATTATTTTCCAGAGTATTGTGGACGGTTCTGACGGCAATATTCTGCATACTTATGGTTGCGTTGATAATAGGTACCAGCATAGCATTCAAAAACGAGAACGCAATAAACATGACTTTCGGCGTCGGAACTAAGAAGGCGGTTAACGCTTCCGACGATGTATATTTTTCTTCTGATTACGATAAAAGCAAACAAAGCGGCGAAGAACGTTACAAAGAAGACGCCGCAATGATAGAGGAAGCGGCGGGCGCAGGCACTGTTTTGTTATGGAACAAAAGCAACGCTCTGCCCCTTGACGGCGGCGAAAAGGTAAGCTGTTTCGGCCACGCTTCGGTAAGCCTTGTTGAATCGGGTTCAGGTTCGGGCTGGTCGCGCACATACGACGTTCTTAAGGGCGACGACAGAACGGTAACGCTTAAAGACGCGCTTACATCGCGCGGGTTTGAAGTCAACGGAACGCTCTGGGACGTATACGAAAGCGGCGCGGCAAAAGATTACAAAATGACTCACCCCACTTGGCAGTGCGTTCCCTGGCAGCAGTGGGAGGTAAACGAAGCCCCCTGGCAGATAATTGAAAACAATGCGGGCAGTTCCTTTGCGCAGTACGGCGACGTGGCAATAGTTACGCTTTCGCGCCTCGGCGGGGAATATTCCGACCTTCACTATAACTACAAAAACAAAGACGACTTTGTCGGCGACAACGACAACAACAATATGGAAAACACCTCTGCGGAGGGCGGTTATTTAGGTCTTTCCGACGAGGAAGACGAACTTCTTAACAATGTGGTGCGCCTTAAAAACGAGGGCACTTTCAAAAAAGCGGTTCTTCTTCTCAACACGGGCAACCCCGTGCAGATGAAGGACGTGGCGGCTTATTACGAGGGCATAGACGCCTGCATGTGGATCGGTCAGCCGGGTTCGACGGGCATCAATGCGGTTGCCGATATACTGAAAGGCGAAATCAACCCCTCAGGCAGATTGCCCGATACGTGGGCATACGACCTTAACAGCGCGCCCGCAACTGTAAACGACGGCAACTACCTTTACGGTAACGACAGTCTTTTGAACGGCGAAGGCTACGGTGACAGACCTAACGCCAAGCAGGACTACTACGGCAGGTACATGGTTTATCAGGAAGGAATTTACGTAGGTTACCGCTATTATGAAACGAGGTATGCCGACTGCGTGAACGGCGAAGGCAATGCAAGCTCTTCTGCGGGCGCGAAGATGTCGGAAGACGGCTGGGACTATGCTTCAGAAGTGGCTTTCCCCTTCGGTTACGGACTTTCTTACACAACATTCGAATACAGCGATTTCAGCGTTTCTGAAAGACTTCGCGACAGCGACGGCGCATACTACTACAACGTAAGCGTAACTGTTACGAACACGGGCGCCGTTGACGGCAAAGAGGTGGTGCAGGTATATCTGCAGAAACCTTATACCGACTACGATAAAAAGAACGGAATTGAAAAATCAGCCGTTGAACTTGTGGGCTATGCAAAGACGGATACCCTTAAGGCGGACGGCGGTCATCAGACCCTTACCATAAAGGTAGAGGAAGATAATTTCAAAACTTACGACGCCAACGTGCAGAAAACTTATATACTTGAAGAGGGCGACTACTATCTTACCGTGGCGGCAAACGCGCACGCCGCGCTCAACAAAATTCTCGGCGCGGAAACCGACGAGTTGATGGGCGGAAACCTCTCCACAGGCTGCGTATCCGACCAGACTTCGGCTGCCGCAATTTATTGCGAAGAAGATTTTTCAACCTATTCCGTATCTGAAGTTACGGGCGAAAAAATCACAAACCGTCTGGACAGCGGCGATATAAACAAGTACGAAAACAGAGGCACAAACAGCGTTACCTATCTTTCCCGCAGCGACTGGGACAAAACTTACCCCGCGGAAGCGGCAAAACTTGTGCTCAACAAGGAAATGGCTGAAGACCTCAAGCGCGATACCGTGCCCGACGATACCGGCTACACCATGCCCGAATATCAGCAGCTTAACGGCGCAAAAGTATCTCAGGGCGTAAAGGTTGCCGACGTAAACAGCGGCGACAGGGTTGCCTTCGACTTTATCAACGCTCCTTTGGACGAGCGCAGCGAGGGCTGGAACGACGAATGGCAGACGGCTTGGGACGAACTGCTTGACCAGATGTCTCAGAGCGAACAGATAGCCATGGTTTCCTCTTCGTTCCATAAAATACACGGCGCAGTATCTATCGCTCTTCCCGAATCATATCAGGAAAACGGTCCCGTGGGCATAACCAAGCGCGAAGACACCAAATATATATTCTCCGTACCCAATCAGGAGCTTATTGAAGAAAACGGCTTTGTGTTCGTGGCTTACCCTTGCGCGGGCATACTTGCCGCCTCGTTCGATACCGACATAGCCCAGCGCGTTGGCGAGCACAAGAGCGAAGATATGCTCTACCTCGGCTACAACGGCATTTACGGACCGGGCGTAAACATGCACCGCTCGCCTTTCGGCGGCCGTGCGTTTGAATATCCTTCGGAAGACCCCTATCTTGCAGGCGTATGCGAAGCTTACGAAACAATAGGCATACAGTCCAAAGGCTGCATGGCGTACGCCAAGCATTTTGCGCTCAACGATATGGAAACCAACAGAATTAACTGCGGAGTATGGTCCAACGAACAAGCCAGCAGAGAAATTTATCTGCGCGCGTTTGAAATAGTATTCAAAGACGGCGGCGCAAACGCAACGATGAGCGCTTACACCCGAATAGGCACAAAGTGGAACGGCGCCTGCAAAGAAATGATGACTGATATTCTTCGCGGCGAATGGGGTTACGACGGCATAACCATATCCGACTGGGTAACAAAGAGCAGCGGCATGTCGCTCCTTGACGGCGTAATGGCGGGAACTGATTCCTTCGACGCCAACAACGAATTTGCCGCCGAGCTTGAAAAATACAAAGACAACGCCGCCGTTATGCAGGCTGTAAGAAACGCTACAAAGCGCCTTATATACAACGTTGTGCGCACCAACGCAATGAACAATTTCGACAGGAACACCTACGTCATAAGCGTAACGCCCTGGTGGAAGACCGCCGTTATCGCCATAGACGTAACGGTAGGCGTACTTGCGGCGGCAAGCGCTGGTATGCTGGTTGCTTCGTTGGTAATTCACGCAAAGCGTAAAAAATCGGAAGAGCCGATAAACAAACAACCCCAGGGTGAATGCAATCAGTTAAAAACATTTTTAAAACAATCAC
>NXNN01000093.1_pt1 | contig 15389 bp, 9 predicted proteins | sample 2041041 | NCBI WGS metagenome assembly NXNN01 (sample SAMN07660617, study PRJNA407663) | chicken gut metagenome | isolation source: caecum content treated with Lincosamide | host: Gallus gallus domesticus | place: Czech Republic: Brno | collected 2016 | reverse complement strand
CCGTAAGCTATGCCACGTATTATTGCCGTATGCCGCTTTTCACGGCGTTCAGGCTTTATAACCATGGCGAAAACCCCGCAGAAAACCTCACCGTTTCCTTAAGCGGCAGTACAGAGCTGATACTTCCCCGCAACCTTGACGTGGCGGAAATTCCGCCCGAAAGCAGCGTTGAAGTTTCGGTGGACAAAATCCTCAACCCTAAATATCTGGCCGAACTTGAAGAGCCCGAGGTCTGCACGGTAAACATAACCGTTACCTGCGGCAAGTTAAAAGTGTGCGAACTTTCGGCAGATGTCAGCTGCCTCCCCATAGATTTCTGGGGCGGTCTTTCGGGCAACGTGGAAATGCTGTCTTCGCTCGTCCGTCCTAGAATTGCCGATTGCCAGAAAATACTTGCCGAAGCAGGGCTTCAGCTTAAAACCTGGGGCTTTTCGTCGGAGTGGAGCGGCTATTCCGGTAACGACAGAAACGCTGTCCGCGGTGCGGCAGCTGCAATATTTTCCGCTCTCCGCAGGCAGAACGTGGAAATGCAGGAGCAACCTGCCCTTTCCGACGCGCTCAGCGCGGGCGGCATAACCCGCATAATAGCTTCCAAATCAGCAACGCCGCTGGAAATGGCTCTTTTATATTGCTCGTGCCTTGAAGCGGCAAAATTAAACCCCGTTTTAGTGCTCGGCAAAAACAGCGTTGCCGCGGGAGTATGGCTTTACGAAAGCTGTTTTACGGTAACCACTCAGGACGATATGTCGGTCATTGAAAAATACGTTCAGGACGGCGTCAACAATCTTGCCGTATTCGACGTTACCGACCTTTTTTCTCATAAAAACGCTAGTTTTACAACCAGTGAATCACATTTTTCATCGCAGCTTAAGCGCGGCGAATATGAAATCTGCGTAGACGTAAAGCGCTGCAGAATAGGCGGCGTTTTCCCCATACCCATAAAGGTAAAACAGGGCGGCAGGTACGAACTTCTGGGCGAAGCTCAGTTTTCTTACGACCAGAAGCCCGGCGAAATTATAGATGCAGGCAAATATTCGCTTGAAAAAGGCGCGTCCAAGGAAAAGACGTGGCAGCGCCGTCTTCTCGACCTTTCGTTAAAAAACAACCTGCTTAATTTCAGGTACAGGCACGATTGTCTGCACATAGTATCGGCTGATTTGCCTTCTTTCGTTCACGGACTTGACGGTGCGGAAAAGTTCACCGTACTCCCCGTAGCCGAACCTATTAAAGACGCAACGTTTTTCGGCGGCAGCGCAGGCGTCCGCGCGCTTAAAGAACTTATCGACATAGAGATGTCTTCGGGCATAGTCCGCTCTTACGAAGGCTCTTCTTCGCTGTCGGAAAATTCATCTTCGCTTATCAGAAAGGCGAGGACGGCGGAGGAAGAAGTAGGCGCAAACACTCTGTGCCTCGCGCTCGGCTTTCTTAAGTGGAAGCACGACGACGAAAAAGATTTCAAATATGCGCCGATTGCCCTTTTGCCTGTAACGCTGCGCCGCAACAAACAGCAAGGCGTAACGCTTACAAAGGGCGAAGACTTTACCGTAAACACCACGCTTCTGGAATTTCTTAAACAGGAGTTCGGCATTGATATCCGCGGCATGGAGGACAAAGCCCTTTCCGTGCCCGAAATGATAGCGCTGTTCCGCGCAAAGTCAGCCGATATGAAGGGCTGGGAAGTAACCGAAGATATTTACGTAGCCCAGTTTACATTTACGCGCTACGCTATGTGGAGCGACGTTAAAAACAACATATCGCGCTATAAAAACAATCCTCTTATAGCAAGCCTGCTTTCAAACACCAACAAAATCAGCGATAACAAGCTTGCCGGCGAAAACGAAGATATTGCCGACCCGTGCGAAATTCTTGTTCCGCTTCCTTGCGACAGTTCGCAGTTCGAGGCGGTTGCGGAATCGGCAAAGGGCACAACGTTTGTTCTTCACGGTCCTCCCGGAACGGGCAAAAGCCAGACTATAACCAACATGATAGCCAATGCCCTGCATTCGGGCAAACGCGTGCTTTTCGTCGCCGAAAAGCAGGCCGCACTTTCTGTCGTTAAAAAGCGCCTTACCGATATAGGCATAGGCGAATTCTGCATGGAGTTTTCCACGGGCAAATCTACCGACAAGGCGGCTATCGTAAAAGAAATAGAAAATACTCTGTCGCTCCGCGACGATTATTCGGACGAAAAGTTTGTGGAGGAAGGCAAGGATATATCCGAAACGCGCGCCTCGCTCGCCCGCCCGTATGCCGCGCTTCATAAAAAGCGCAGACTGGGCGTGTCTGTTTACGAGGGCATTCTTTACTATCTCCAAAATAAGTCCGCGCCCGAGCTTGTCAACATTGAAAGCACTTTCTACGACAGTCTTACAAAGGAAAAACTTGAAAAGTGCGAAAAGATGCTTGTCAACGCCCAGATAGCGGCAAAGGAATGTGGCGGCGTATACCGTTCGCCGTTTGAAAACGTCAATATTTTAAGCTGCTCGGACGACGTTAAAAATGCAGTGCTGTGCGCTGCCGAAGTTGTGCTTGCAGAGCTCAAGCACCTTAAAAACTACCTCGGTCTTTTCCTCGATACCTTCAACCAGAAGATAAGCACGTTCACGTCGCGCAAACTTGAAGGTTTCATAAGGATAGCGACCATTCTCCGCGACGGCACGCTTGACGAGTTCTTCTCCTGCAACGAAGAAGAATTCTATAAGTTCTATAACGCAAACGTGCTGTACGACAACGTTTCAAAACTCTGGTTTACCAAATTCAATTCTCTGCCCGACATAGATAAATACGCACCCTCGCTTGAAGCAGAGCTTGAAAACTGGGGCGAAAACTACCGTTCGTCGCGCACTGTGCTCGCCGTAATAAAGCGGCTCAACAAATGCGCCAAAACCCGCATACCCGAAAAGGAAGAACTTGAGTGGGTAAAGCGCGCGTATGAGCTGTGGGAAGCGGAAGGCAGAATACTCAAAAATACCAACCTTTCGCAGAACTTTACGGGACTCGGCGGCGGAATAAACGATAAGAAGAGGGAACTTTATTTAAAGCCCCTTTACGAACTCAACGAACTTTGTTCGCAGGTATTCATGGACTATAATGCCGACGCGTTCAACAGCGTGTGCGCGCATATAATGAGCGGTTACGCCAAACCCCTCATAACAGGCGTAATTTCGGCGGCACGTTCGTTTATTACGGCAAGGGAATACTTCATAAAGGTAACCAAGGCAGATAAAACTTTCTGCACGGACGAAGATATTTTCGATTACTACACCTCAAAGTGCGGCGCGCTTATAGATAATATAGATATGCTCCCCGGCTGGTGCAACTACAAAAATACCGCCAAAGAGCTCAACAGCATGGGTCTTACGTTTATAACCGACGCGATGGAAAGCGGCAAAATAAGCGGCGAACAGATACTTTCATCTTTCCGCAAAAACGTATACCGCAATTTTGTTCAGACTAACATACCCGCAGACGAGGAACTTTCAAGGTTCTCGGCATCCCTTCTCGACGAAAGCGCGGCAAAGTTTGCCATGCTTACCGAAGAGTTTGCGGCGGCTACCCGCGCCCGCATAAGGCACGACCTTATTTCCCGTCTGCCCACACAGGAGACCGAAGGTCCGCTCGCGCTCGAGCTCATGACTTTCAGACGCCAGACAAGCGGCAATGTAAACCGCCTCAATCTGCGTTCGCTGTTTGCGGAAATACCTCAGCTTTTAAAAACTGTTGCTCCCTGCATGATGATGAGCCCGTTCACGGTGTCGCAGTATCTTGCACCCGACCCCGACCTGTTTGATATGGTTATATTCGACGAGGCGTCTCAGATGCCCACCTGCGAGGCAGTTCCTTCGCTTGCAAGGGCAAAAAGCGCCATCATAGTCGGCGACCCCAAACAGCTTTCGCCCACCACGTTCTTCATGGCGCTCGGTCAGGACGAGGACGAGATGGAGGCAGAGGATCTGGACAGCGTTCTCGACGACTGTCTGTCCCTGGGGATACCTCAGAAGCACTTAAGCTGGCATTACAGAAGCAAGCACGAAAGCCTGATAGCGTTCTCCAACATTATGTACTATTCGGGCAAACTCTGCACATTCCCTTCGCCCGACGCGCTCGACAGCAAGGTTAAACTTGAATATATCCCCGACGGCGTGTACGACAGGGGCTTTACAAAGTGCAACAAGCAGGAGGCGGAAGCGCTCGTAAACGAAGTCATAAGGCGCTTGCGCGACGAAAAACTCCGCCGCTCGAGCATAGGCATAGTTACTTTCTCAACGCCGCAGCAGAACTATATAGAAAAAATGCTTTCAAAAGCCATACAGGAAAAGGGGCTCGAGGAGGCGGCTTACGAACGCGAAGAACCGCTGTTTGTAAAGAACCTTGAAAACGTACAGGGCGATGAAAGGGACGTAATAATGTTCTCGGTATGTTACGGTCCCGACCGAATGGGCAAAATTTCGCTCAACTTCGGTCCTTTAAACCAGTACGGCGGCTGGCGAAGGCTGAACGTAGCAGTATCCCGCGCAAGGGAGGAGATGATAATTTATTCTTCCATGCGCTATTCAATGATAGACCTTTCGCGCACCAACGCGCGCGGCGTCGCGGGACTTAAAGCTTTCCTCGAATTTGCAGAAAAGGGCAGGACGAGCATAGCCGTAAAGAGCGACGAAATGATTATCAACAAATCAGGCATAGGCAAGTACGTGGCGGAGGAGCTCTCCAACTACGGTTACGATTGCCGCTGCGACGTAGGCGTTTCCGATTTCAAGATAGACGTCGCCGTCGTCGACCCCAAAAACAAGCACAACTTTATCCTTGCCATTCTTTGCGACGGCGAAAGCCGCTTCTCTGTAAAGGACCGCACGGTTATGCAGGTTCAGACGTTAAAGCGCAACAACTGGAACGTAATAAGGCTGTATTCCATAAACTTCTTCAATAACCCCAAGAGGGAGATAAAGAAGATTAAGGAATACCTCGACAAGCTCTGTTCGGGCGGCAAGACGGTAGCCACAAGCTTCAAAAAACCCTACCGCGCGGCAAAGCTTGAAGAAAAAACCGTCGATGCGCAGTACATTCTTTCGGGCGAACACGACGCGGAAATCATTAAAGCCATAAAAGCCGTGGTAAGCGCCGAAGAACCAATTTCCGCGCAGTTCATTTTAAAGCGCGTGCTTTCATCTTTCGGAATATACAAGCACGGCGTCAAGCTCGACGCAAAAATGTATTCGCTTATTGAAGGATGCGGCTATAACTTTGAAGAGATACTCGGCGTCAAGTACTATTTCCGCTCAAATAAATATTCCGGTTTCGACAGGTATCGCGTAGAAGAAGGCGTGCAGCTTCGTTCGTCAGAGGTAGATTACACGCCATACGATGTAATATCTCTGGTAAAAAGCATACTTTTAAACAAGGTAAGCATGTATTCCGACGAGCTTGTTCTGGCTGTTCAGCGCGAATTCAAAGTTCCTAGAATTTCAGACAGGTTTGCCTCGTTTATAAATTCGTGCATAGATTACGGCGCATCGAAGGGCATATTCGTGCGCAGCATATCAGATAAAGTTTCGCTCACGTAAAATAATAACAGATTTGACCGGGGGCGCTTAAGCGCCCCCGGCTTTAAGTTTTACACGCAAATGAAGAATATAATAAACGTGCGGCTGGCGGCAGTGCTTGCTTTTTCTGTCGGCGCAGGCGCGGCTCTTTCATATTTTTCGGCAAGCAACGGTTTCCCTTACTGGTGGCTGATTGCTCTTGTGCCGCTTACCGCCGCATTCATAGTTTATTTTATCGTGCGCAGGTCGGTGCGCGGAATAGTGTTCACTGTTTTATCTGCGTTGCTGTTTTTGTACGGCTCTTCAGGCGTATATTTTAAAATTGCCGCTTACACGTCTGTACCGCTTGAAGACGGATCGGAATATCAGATCTGCGGCAAAGTTACTGAAAAATCTTTTTCTGGCGACGGCGAGTACATAAAAATAACTTCGGTTACAGCCGACGGCACTTTCGCAGACGGAGTTATGAAGGTGTATCTTGAAGATGTTTACGGCGAATTCTGCGACGTAGGTTATACCGTTTCATTCAGCGCAACCGTTTACGCAAGCGACCCGTTCGCGTACGGCGGAGGCAGCACTACAAAGTTGCTCGAAGATGTGCGCTATACCGCGTATCCAGTAACTGAGCTTCAGTCGGAATACGGTTTTTCGCTGTTCGGCAGCATAAATTCCGCAATACGTTCGCTTTATTTCGATAATCTGGACGAAGACACCGCCGCAATATCTTACGCAATGTTTACCGGCAACACGGACTTTGTTGAAAGTTCCACTATGGATAGTTTTCGCTATGGCGGAGTAGCTCACGTGTTTGCCGTTTCGGGCATGCACATAGTGCTCGTGTACGGCGCGGTAAGTTTCATTTTAAAGCGCATGCGGCTTAGTCAGGTATGGGTGGCGGCAATAAGCGTCGCGCTCGTCTTTTTCTATACAGGCATTTGCGGTTTTACCCTTTCGGCGGTTCGCGCTGCAATAATGTGCGCCGTTGCCGCCCTTGTCAGACTTTCGGGCGGAAAATACGATACGTCCGTTTCGCTTTCGCTGGCTTTTGTTGCGGTTATGCTCGTAAATCCGCTCAACATTATTTCGGCAGGCTTTCAGCTCTCAGTTGCGGCGGTTGCGAGCATAGCGCTTTTCTGCCGACCCATAAATGCCGCGTTGCGCAAAATAAAAATACCTTCGCGCATATCGGGTGCGGCAGCCGTGTCGCTCTCCGCACAGATTGCAACTTTTCCCATACTTTTGTCCTGTTTCGGCTATGTCAGCTGGGCTTCGCTGCTTCTTAACATAATTTTCGTGCCGTTGCTTTCGGCAATTTTTACAATACAGTTCGCCCTCACCTGGCTTTCGCTTATAATTCAGCCGCTTGCCCAGTTTTTTATTCTGGTGTTTGCAGTGCCTACTCAGGCGGTATGCGCTGCGCTGGTAACCGTTCGGGCGGAGGACGCGCTCATAAGCGGGTTCGACTTCGGTCCTTCGGCAGCCCTGTATTTTCTTGCGGGGTATATAATTTCTGGTCACGTAAACATAAAATGGCGTTGGCGCTGTATAGTGTCTGTCTTGCTCGCCGTAATTGTCGTTGCATCATTGGTACTTAAAAATTACGTCCCCGCAGGCGGCGTAAGGGTAACCGTTTCGGGTTACTACGGCGGAAGTTACGCCGTGCTTTTCAGAACGCCGCAAGGCAACGTGCTTGTCATTTCGGAAAATCCGTCATCTTACGATATTTCTTCTCTGCTGTCAGAAAACGGAGTGTCTCAGCCCGACGCGCTCATAATTCTCGGCGGCGAAGACAGCGTTTTTGCTTACACTGTTTCAGGTACTGAATGCAGCGATATTTATGTGAATTATACAAACATCGGCATACAGCCTTACCGCGGCGTAACCGTGCATTATGAAAAAGATTTTACCGTAGCGGGAGTGGATTTTACGTTTGAGGGCGAAAACGATTTGTACGCCGAGGCGGGCGGAATAAACTTCGGCATAAGTTTCGGCGTTGAGGTGAATATTAAAAGTTGTGACGTGCTTTTTGCCGCGACCGACCTGCATATCTGCGACTGCGCGCAGGCGATATACTTCAATCAGGTAAATTTTGCATACAACGTTTACGATTATGGCGACTTGCAATTTGTTGCGGATAATGGTAAAATATTCTTAACAGGCCGCGCGGCTTTAAAATCTGCGCTCGGCTGATACAATAATTAAGATTATGAAGTTTACAGAACTTAAAAATTATATATCCGAAAACGGAGGAAGCATATTTCTTCTTCAGGGCGAAGACGCTTATTTTTTAAGTCGCGCGGAGGAGATGATTAAAAAGGCATACCTTCAGATGCCCGAACTGAATTACACCTCGTTCGACGGCGACGGGCTTAAAGGTCAGGCAATACAGCGCCTTACGGACGCGCTTTCCGCATTTCCGTTCATGGCTGAAAAACGCGTTATAAAGGTCAGCGAATTTTACCCTTCAGAATCTGATTACGAAAAATATTTAAAATCTTTTTTTGCATCCTTCCCGCAGACGGCAGTGCTTATAATAGTCAACATTGGCACAAAAAAGGGCGCAGCCGACTTAAAGCGTAAGGCGGGCGTAGCTTACGTTGACTGTGGCAAGGCGGACGAAGAGGAGGTAACCCGCTGGATTTACCTCACCTTAAAGCGCGCGTCCATTGTCGCCAATGCAGAAGTATGCATGAATATTGCGCGTTATTGCCTTTGCAATATGTCGCGCGTGTCCATAGAGGTGCAAAAAATAAAGGAATATATGCCCGACGGCGGCACGTTAACGCAGGAGGAGGCGGATAACCTTGTGTTCAAGGACGCCGACTACCGCATTTACGAAATGACAAACGCCGTAGCGGCGGGCAATTATTCTTTGTTTTACGAAATTGCCGAAGAGCTTGCGGATAAGGGCATGGACGGCATGTCGGTATTGAACAGCCTTTTTTCATACATGCGCAATCTTACGGCTATAGCCTCGTCAAGGAAAACCGACGCCGAGCTTGCTAGCATTTACGGCATGAAGGAATACGGCGTAAAGCGCACGCGCGAGCAGGCTCGCCGACTGGGCACAGACCGCGCTCAAAGTCTTTGTACGGTAATCTACGGCGCAATTTCAGGCGTAAAGTGCGGCGAACTCACTCCCGACAGCGCTTATCGCCTCGTTTGTTCGCAAATATTTTTCGCTCGCTGAAAAATAAACGGAAAAATGCTTTATTTTTCGGCGTTCAGGCTTTATAATAATAAAAAGACGCCCGCGCGGCTGCATATTTATACAGTACGTGCACTTGCGCGGTTAATACATAAAATTCCCCCATTCTGCGGTTTTTCCGCGCACAGGAGTAGAACAGGTGGATTGGCAGTCATTTACCAAAAGCGTTGAAGAATTTTTTAAAAATTTCGGCTCTAACGGCGTTTCTTACGTTATGGAGTTTCTCTTTTTCGCAGTGCTCTTTTACTGCGTGTTCAAAGTTCTTCAGATAAATAAAAACTATAAATTCATAGTAGTGTTCAGCGTAGCCGTAATATGGTGCGGCTTTGCTTTTGCATTTTCAAAAAATATTCAGTCGCAGTTCCTGCTTATCGTAATCATAATGCTTGCAACCCTCGTGTTTACTATGTACACCACCGAAATCAAGAGGGTACTTCTCGATACAATGATAAGGGGCAAAAACGACAGACCTAAGGTAAGCGCAAGCGGCGTCGATTCAATAATAGACGAAATGATCCGCGCCCTTCAGAATATGTCCAAAAACAATATAGGCGCGCTTATAGTCCTTTCAAACGAAAACCTGCCCGAAAACATAATTGAAAGCGGTACGGTAGTCAACGCTGAAATTTCTTCGCAGATGATAGAGGCAGTTTTCTACCCCAAAGCGCCCCTTCACGACGGCGCTATGATAGTCGAAGGCAGCAAAATTTACGCCGCGGGCTGCTTTTTGCCGCTCGCGCAGAGCGATAATCTGCCTAAAGAAATGGGCAGCCGTCACCGCGCGGCACTTGGCGTAACTTCGGTTGCAAGCGTAACCGCGCTTGTCGTTTCCGAAGAGACGGGCATTATTTCGATAGTAAAGAACGGCGCAATCAAAAAGAAGTATGCAGACGCCGCCGATCTTAAAAACGCGCTCAGCGATTATTACTGGTCAGATTTAACCGCGGAGGCAAAAGAATGAAAAAATTCAGTGAAATATTAAAAGATGTATTCACAAAAAACATTCCAATCAAGATTCTTGCAATCGTGCTTGCCGCGCTTACCGTGCTTCTTATAAACCTGAACTGAAAGGTGATTTATGAACTCTGACAATGTTTGCGGCGTACCCCGCAATACAATCAGCGTGCCGCAGATACTTCTGCCTTGCGGCGCAGATATGTATTCCTGGGCGGTCAACGCCTGCGACCAGTTCACAAGCGACCTTTCGTACTGGCAGGAAGTTGAGCGCATTGCTCAGGGTAAGCCCAGCGCCTACCACATAATATTTCCGGAAATATATCTCAAAGATAATCCCGAAGCCCGCATAGCTGCCATAAACAGCCAGATGTATCGCTACCTTGAAAGCGGCATTTTCAGTGAGTTTAACGGTTTTGTGCTCGTTGAGCGCACTACGGAAAGCGGTACAAGGACGGGCATAGTGCTTGCAATCGACCTTGAGCAATACTCTTTCAGACAGGAAGACAAGGCGCTTATACGCTCGACGGAAGCCACCGTGCTCGACAGGCTTCCCCCGCGCGTTCACATACGTTCGGGTGCTCCGCTCGAGCTGCCGCATATAATGTTATTGTACGACGATAAAAGCCGTTCTGTTTTGAATTCTGTGCGCCGAGGGGAGGAGTTGTACAACTTTGACCTGAATATGGGCGGCGGACATGTAAAAGGAACGCTTGTTTCAGACCCTCAAACGGTTATTGATGCCTTTTATTCGCTTGCGGAAGGCATGTCGGATAAAATGCTGTTTGCCGTAGGCGACGGAAATCATTCGCTTGCTGCGGCAAAACTTTGCTGGGAAAATATAAAAAATCAGCTTTCGCCGGAACAGGCAAAAACTCATCCCGCCCGATACGCTCTGTGCGAGGCGGTAAATATCTACGACCCCGCGCTTGCTTTCAGACCCATTCACAGGTTTATAAAAACTGATAATCCTCATGAATTTGTAGGCGGCTGGAATATCAGTGGCGAAAAATCGGCGGAAGTCGTGGTAAACGGAATAAAAACTGCGGTTTCATTTCCTTCGGATATACCTTGCGGTATCCGCCTTGTAGACGAATATATATCAGACTTTATAAAAAAATACGGCGGCACCGTTGATTACATACACGGCGACGAAGAACTTACAGAGTTAACCGCAGACGGCGCAGGCGTTTTGTTGCCGTCTGTTGAAAAAGACGTTTTTTTCCGCCTTATAAAGGCAGGAGGCAATCTCCCTAAAAAGACCTTCTCCATGGGTGAAGGCAATGAAAAGCGTTATTACATAGAAGCAAAGCGAATAAAGTAATTTTTTTAAGGAAACAAACAATATGGCTGTAAAGGTTTGCAAATTCGGCGGCACGTCCATGGCGGACGGCAACGTAATGAACTGCGTCAAGAAGGTAATCGAAAACGACAAAGACAGAAAGTACATAGTAGTGTCTGCACCCGGAAAAAGATATTCGGGCGACATAAAAGTTACCGACGTGTTGTATGAATGCTATAAAGAGGTAGCGGAAAAAGGCAGCTGCGGAGCGGCTTTTGCGCTTATAAGAAACAGGTTCAACAGCATTGTAAGGGAGCTCAATATCGATTTTGATATAGCTTCTGTTCTTGACGAAACCGAAAGGCGCATCAATGAAGAAAAGGACGAAGATTTTACCGCTTCGCGCGGCGAATATCTTTCTGCGCGCGTAATGGCAGAGGTGCTCGGCGCAAAATTCATAGATGCCGAAGATGTGATTTTCTTCGATAAAAATGGCGCATACGATGCCGAAAAATCGGATAAAGCCATAAACGAAGCCGTGCGCGGCGTTGAAAAGGCAGTTTTTCCCGGCTTTTACGGCAAGGGCGTAAACGGTAAGGTTAAAACATTCTCCCGCGGCGGTTCAGATATCTCGGGCGCGATTGTTGCGCGCGCAGTAAATGCAACTTTATACGAAAACTGGACGGACGTAAGCGGTTTCCTTGCCTGCGACCCCAGAATAGTAGACAGTCCCAAGCGCATAAAAGCCCTTTCGTATAAGGAGCTCCGCGAGCTTTCCTATATGGGCGCTAACGTGCTTCATTCGGAATCTATTTTCCCCGTACGCAAGGCTAACATACCCATTCACATAAAAAATACTTTCCGCCCCGAAGACGACGGCACGCTCATTCAGCCCAGCGTTTACTATACCCCCAGCGGCAACACGGTAACGGGCATTGCGGGTAAAAAAGGCTTCACCGTTATATTTATTGAAAAATCTCTGATGAACTATCAGATAGGTTTCATTCGCAAAGTGCTTTCCGTGCTCGAAGATGCGGGCGTGCCCGTAGAACACATTCCTTCGGGTATTGATACTATGTCCGTCGTAATTGAAAGCGCGGCGCTTAAAGACGGCAAGCTTGAAACAATTCTTCAGGGCATAAAAGAAGCCGTTTCGCCCGATACTTTAAGGGTAACCGAAGATATTGCGCTCATTGCTACCGTTGGTCACGGAATGTCATCTTCGGTAGGTACTTCTGCAAGACTTTTCAAGGCAATGGCAGAAGCTAAAATCAACGTCAAAATGATAGACCAGGGTTCTTCGGAGCTCAACATCATAGTAGGCGTAAAAAATGAGGATTGCGAAAATTGTATTCGCGCAATATACCGCGAATTCTTCGGAAACTGAAAACTTGAAAAAAATAAAGGCAGATGCCATTCGGCATCTGCCTTAAAATTTACATGCTAAAGTATATAAATTCAGCTTTAATTTTTTAGTCAAAAATTGCATTTTATAAAATTGCCCCGCACATATGCCGCAACTAATCGCGAAAACGCCTTTTGCCCGTTATGCTGTCTACGGTAATTTTAACAACGGCGGTAATGTCTTTTGACGCGCATTCCTGTGCGCTGTATCCTTGCATTCCGCAGTGTTTTAACAAAAGTTCAAGTCCCTTAACAATTTCGTCGCCGTAAACTCTTTCCGCTGTTCCGAATGCAATAACGCTTTTATAGTCTGCGGTTACGCTGTGTCCCGTATCTTTGTAACTGGTAAGTATGTCTGTTTCAAAGCATACTTTCGGGTTTTTATTTATAAGCTCTAACTTTTTTCCTTCTTTTGCGCAGTGAAAATACACATAAAGTCGGCCGTCAGTTTGTTCCCATCCGAAAGAAAGGGGGACAACGTAAGGGTACGGTTCGTCGTGCAAGGCAAGCCTTATAGTCTGGCATTCGTCCAATAATTTTATAATTTCGCCGCGGTCTTTAATTTCTCGGTCTGCTTTTCTCATATCAGCCTCTTACTTATTTTATTGTTTAATTATATATTCTGCTTGTGAGTATGTCAATGCCTTGCAAAGTTGTTTTGAAATATTTAAGGTTTTATATAAGCCCGCTGCAGCGTTAATAAGGAACGCTGCAGCGGGCTTTTTTCATACAATATATCATGACGCTGAGCGTTTGTATGATAGTTAAGGACGAAGAGCAAGTAATAGAGCGCAGCCTTGCCTGTGCCGCGCTCTTCGCCGATGAAATAATAATAGCCGATACGGGCTCCGCCGACAAAACGGTGGAGCTTGCAAAAAAATTTACGGATAAAATATACCGTTTTGATTGGTGCGACGATTTTTCCGCCGCAAGAAATTTTTCATTCTCAAAGGCCTCATGCGACCTTGTTATGTGGCTTGATGCAGACGACGTCGTTGAGGAGACCGACGCGCAGAAAATAATCGCATTGAAAGAGCAGATGAAAGATTTCGATGTGGCTTTTCTGCTTTATGCGGCTGCCTTCGACGGCGAAAGACCTGTATTCACATATTTCCGCGAGCGAATTATAAGGCGTTCGCTTGGACTGAAGTGGGAAGGCGCTGTGCACGAAGCCATTTCAGCCCGCGGCAGAATTCTTTATTCCGACGCAATGATACGCCACAAAAAGGTAAGACCTTCAGACCCGACCCGCAACCTTAATATATACAGAAAAATTATTTCGTGCGGCAAAGCGTTGTCTCCGCGTGATAAATTTTATTACGGTCGCGAGCTGATGTTCTGCAGGCTTTATATTGAAAGCGCCGTCGTGCTCGAAAATTTTCTTTCAGGGGACGGCTGGTCAGAAAATAAAAGTGAAGCCTGCCTTAATCTGCATGCGGTGTACACTGAACTGGGCGATGCGGACCGCGCAGCGGCAAGTCTTTTGCGCAGTTTTGCTTACGGAATGCCCAAAAGCCGAGCATGTTGTATGCTGGGCGATATGTTTGCCCGCAAGGGCGACTGCGAAACGGCTATATTCTGGTATAAAACAGCCGCCAATCTGCCGCAGAATATCAGAAGCGGAGCCTTTGTGGAAGAAGATTTTTCGGGTTTCATACCGTTTATGCAGCTTTGCGTTCTATACGACAGATTAGGCGACACCGAAAAGGCAAATTATTATAACGAGCTTGCAGGAGGCATTAAGCCTTGCGACGCAAGCTATCTTCACAATAAGCGTTATTTCGAAAATAAACTCAAATGATGAGGTTTTTATGTTAAAAAACTTTAATCTTATCTGTCTGGATTGCAATGACTGCTGTTGCGGCTGCGGGGACGGAGGTTGCGGGAATGGCGTTCGTTCTGTTGAAATTGTAACCTGCACAGGTATTACCGGTCCCACAGGCGCGACTGGCGTAACCGGTCCCAGAGGGCTCACAGGGCCTACGGGCATTACCGGTGCAACGGGAGCAAGTGGTGCAACAGGTCCGACTGGTGCAACAGGTGCGACTGGTTCGACAGGTGTAACAGGTCCAACAGGCGCAACGGGTGTAACTGGCGTTACTGGCGCAACAGGCCCTACAGGTCTCACTGGCGCAACAGGTGTAACTGGTGCTACAGGTCCAACAGGACCTACAGGTCCGACTGGCCCCACTGGTCCAACAGGCGCTACTGGTCCTACAGGCGCTACTGGTCCTACAGGCCCTGCGGGTACTGATGGCGCAACAGGAATTGCTGATACGCTGGCAGTAGGCACAACAACTACAGGTGAACCTGAAGAGTTTGCGTTAGTTACTGACACGGGAACAGAAAACAATCACGTATTTCATTTTAAAATTCCTCGCGGAGCTACAGGTGCGACGGGACCTAAAGGAGAAGATGCCGATTGTCCTGTATGCGGCATGAATTTGTTCTCAGCCGAGGGCGATTATGTGACTGGTGAACCCTACGTACAGTTTTCTGCTACACAGTTGTTCCCTGAATCTCCCGAGGATATATCTGCTGACGGGGCAGAAATAAATTTTGCTGAAAAGGGAGTTTATTTAATAAACTTCAAAGCAGATTACAAACTTGCGTGCTACGGCGGAAGTTCGGCGGTGCTTGAACTTGACGGAACAGAGCTCCCCGCTTCCGAAATGACAATGCACGAAAGGGAAGGTAATTCAGCTGGTTTGTATCTTGTCAGGGCAAAAGCAGGCAGTACGCTTAAAATCAAACTTAACGATTACGATAAGTTGGATTCAGCCGTATTTTATATTGTTATTACCCGCTACAAAATCAAATCGGAAGAATAATCTTATTTGTGTATGGGTAAAAAGAGTGTGGGCGGCTTAGCCGCCCACACTTTATCTGACTATCGACTGTCGCAAGAAAACTTGCTTGCCTCCCCTCAAGTCCCGCATTCACTCAACAGAAATAAAAAAAGCAGAGCAATCAAGCTCTGCTTTTTTTTGGTTGAGGT